>ERZ1292629.497-Hain-H43-01um-R1-497-length-42849-cov-14_pt1 | contig 40382 bp, 57 predicted proteins | sample MGYA00564399_ERZ1292629 | MGnify/ENA primary metagenome ERZ1292629 (study PRJEB36523, sample SAMEA6512636) | groundwater metagenome | collected 2019-01-08 | study: AquaDiva: Metagenomics assemblies of 32 groundwater samples
CTTTACTCCCGAACGGAATACTTCTGTCTGACGTTGCCACCATACCCACTCTCGGCACTTTCCCTGATGCGGTTAGGTTGCCGGTGGCTCCGTATTCTGTGATGCGCATTGTCTTCTTCCACGGACATTCCACGACATCGAGATAGCAAGGGTTAGGAGCCGCCACTCCATCCTCTGATGTCTGACTTTCAACATAAAGCGAACTCGCTAATGTTGTTGTCCGAGTTGCTTCATGCCAGCCAACAAGGGGGTTGAAAGCAGCGGCGATGATTGTTGCTAGTAGTGTGAGGTGGAGATACATATTTTTATGGATTCAATATCCTGTGCCCTTTCAGATATTGAGAAGCCGCCGTGTTACGACCAAAGGATTAACGATGTGGCGACATCGACGGAACCGTTCTTTATGAGAATGTTCGCGACCATCCTCGTGAGAAAATTCTTCTCCACTGTGTATGGATAAGTTTTACGAGCAAAGAACGGCAGAAGAACCAGCTATATTATTTTATCGTATCTAACATTTTTTTAACAACCAAATATGCGAGTTTTCGATCCTTTTTGCAGTACATTTCTGACCTCATTCTAAGTTTTTTGAATCCATCTTCTCCGAGTTGCTTAATCTTAAAATCGCGATATGCCTCTTTATCTTCCGACCCCCATCGTTGATGACAACCCATGCACAGTGCGTCGCAGTTTTCAGGATCGAATCTTGTACTCTCTGATCGTCTTCCGAAATAATGACTATTTTGAAGTGAATTGATCCCTTCCTTACCATCACCAGGTCGTCCACATCTTACGCAGCGCTTATCTCTCAGTCTAATGTACTTTGAGAATAAAGCGTCTGCTTTATCAATTACGATTTTCATACTCAATTTGACTTATTGATATTTCTTGAAGTGATGGAAATGGAATATGTACTCCATGATTAGCAATCGCTCGATTAAGTGTTTCGTAGATTATATCGATCTCCTTCGTTGTAAGTTCGGTGGTACTACTTTTCAATACTAAGCTTTTTTGAATCGGTCGCCAAAGAAACTCCTTGATATTTTTAGCATTCCATGGTATTTCGATTCCTGGTTTTAACAACGTGCGCATATCTAGTCCGTGTTCATTCAATAGTTCAGCTAAAAGCCTAAAATATAGGTGAAGTGCTTTGTTTTGTTGAACGGTTCGTTGTTTTTCTTCGGTCATAGTTCAATATCACTTGTTGATTTTACCATCTCATGTCGCATATAATCTTCATGTTCGGCTCGTTTTTCAATTACGGCTTCGGGCGGCAAGTATTTTCCTTCTTCATGAAACTTACATCGACATCGACGAATTGACTCGGTGTTTGGTAATCGTCCATCGGCTATATCTTCAAGCGCTACGTATTTTTTTCCAGGTATGCAGTCAGCTCCATCATGGACATATTTTTTATAGAACACGGCAATCAATGCGGCAATCAACCAACTATCTCGTGATCTTGCTTGAACCCATTTATCAAGACAGTATTCGACTTTTCCAATTATTTTTGATGTGTCTATCATAGTGTAAATGATACTACGGCTTTTGAGCGATTATTCTTTTTTGGCAATCCTTCTTTGTACATTTTATAGAGAAGAGTGTGAATCGATGTTGGTGTTCGTCCAATAGCTTTTCCAATTTGCCATGCTTTCATTCCTCGATAGTGATTTCGAATATAATCGATCTCGAATTGAGTCCATTTCCCACGTTTATGTCGTGGAATTACAACCTTTGACATGTCGCGATTTTCAATTTCTACGTCTTTTTTACACACGAACAATTGTAGTTCTTTTAGTGAATCAAACTCACAGGTTAGCGTATATTTCATAGATTTTTAACTTATATTCGTCAGCCACTTCGTAAACTTAAATTCATCGGGGATACTATCAAATTGCAATTTACGAAGAAAATCAACCTCCTTAGCATTATACATTCTTGGACATTGAACAACTTCAAATTCATCACCAGAGCAAATCTTCTCAATCATGTCAAAGTGCTTTTCATACGCGTGAAACGAGTCAGCGCTATGATAGTACTTTCCTAGCTCAAGACAATAATACTTTTCGAGTAATTTCATCCACACCATTTCGTGAACGAAGCTGAAAATAGGAGCATCCGAACCCATACCATAGATTGCATCTTGACTTCGCATTCGAACGGTCATCTCAAGTTCATCACATTCTTCTTCTCCATCTCGTCGACCACGAATCCGAAAGTTTATAGCATACGTGCATGGAATGTCGGTTGTTGAATTGAAATGCTCACTTCTTAGTATTATGATACTCGCCCTTCTCGAGTCTTTATCGGCCTTTAATGTTTCAATGACTCGATCGAATTGATTGATTTCACCAAAGATATACTGACCATAGTTAGAGTTAATCGAACCATCGGGATTCATAACATCGTTCCACATCTTCGCATACTTCGTGATACTCGTATCAAAGCGATCACCTTTCAAGTACCATAGAAATTCATTCTTAATGTAGTCAACATTTAGTTTGCGACTCTTAAAATTCATGAATCGTACGAATTGAGGTAGTACGTAGTCGTAGTTCGTAAGCTCAATGATTTTTAATCCACGTGGCGCCGATACATCTCCACGTTGATGCAGATCTTCAATTATCTTCGAGAATGATTGTTCGTGTAATTCTGTTGGCATACTTTTGGAATTATTTTAGTTGGGATATTATACACAACAACATTAAGATATTTCTTTAACCATAACAATTCTTTTTCGTATGCCAGTTTGACTTTTTCTATTTCTTTTATTGTAACAAAATCTTCTCCACGTTCCTTGAATTTGCTTTTGATAAAATCCATTGGAGCATTGCAGTAAATTAGTGTACAATTTTTTTCTTTCAATAGATTTATAATATCCGAAATTTGCATTGGATTTAATTGACATTTTCCTCGTTTTAGCGGTCCATATACGAGTTCACCAAGGAAATGACGATCGAATACTGTATTTGGTTCGGCTTTTATAATTTTTTGTACATATTCATTGTATGCTCTTCCTGGTCGTGGTTGACTACACTTCACGATTTCATAACCATAATTGTCTTGAAGCGCCTTTGCTAAAGTGCTCTTTCCACTGAGATCTGATCCTTCGAGTATGATCATATTTTTCTAATTAAGATGTTGTGAATTAAAGATTTGTTGCGAATGTCATCATAGTTCTCGAGGAACACAACCTCCTTAATCCCCGCAACAATGAGATCTTGGAGGCAACGATAACAAGGATAGCATGTTACATACGCAGTGCATCCATTGGTTGATACACCGTGATAAGCCGCTTGATTTATGGCATTCTTTTCAGAATGAGTTGTGCGAACGCAAGTCTCACCATGAACAGGATCTTGATGTATATCACAACCGACGTCTTCACAATGATTATCTCCAGGAAGCGATCCATTGTATCCGGTGCTTATTATTCTTCGATTTTTCACTAACACCGTTCCAACATGCTTGCGATTACATGTGCTTCGTTCAGCAACGAGTTTAGCGATTCGCATAAACCATGAATCAATCGACTCTCTCATACTATTCTTGCTTGCGGTAATTATTGACTGAGACTCTTAATTTTTGGGCTTCGACCTTTATTTCCTGAAGAAGTTTACGGACCCGAAGAGCGTTCTTATATGAAATTCCGGGTTTGACATCTTCATTGAACTCCTGTAGTGCTTCAGCATTCGTAAGCATTTTCTTAAACATAATTTTCAATGATATTAGTTAGCTTAGCAAGATTGTTCTTGTTAAAATCCCACATGATTGTATCAAGAGCTTCTTGTTGTTCACATACCAACCTTTCACGATATGACTTTTCCTTGCACCGATCAAACTCGACCTTTATTTGTTCATCAGTTAATCGAAACCATGAAAAGTTTTCAACGTTAGTCAGTCCATACATTGACTTCGTAAAATCCTCGTGGATCAAGACTGGAACTTCACACACAATACTTTCGGCAATTCGACGTAGTATCCAACCCTTTTTCAGGTGGCGCTTGTCGGTAGTTATTATTGTTGCAATATATTGAGGATAAATTTCTGGTAGACTACTCATTGGAACGCGAATCATACCTCGAAAATGAGCTACATTTCTTGGTAACTTATCACAGTATAGATCAGTGTCAATTCCAAGATCAATGAGCTTCTTAATTCGACTTGGTTTATACGTTCCAACATATACATTTCGATCATTAACGCCTAGTAGGTTTTTTCTTGGTTTCCACTTCATAATCTCCGGATAATCGAGAAATGTGAATGGAAACGTTGATGGATATCCTTCACTTGCATTATAGATCTTCTCGTACTTTTCAAGGATGTATTGCTTAAATTCTAGAACACTGAAAACTTTTTGCATGTATCGCTGATTCTCGGGGTTTATGTACTGAGCATATTTTTTCATTTTCTGCTCATCATAGAATCTACTTTTTTCAGTTTTACTGTTAAGATATTCGAACGTGTAGCTTGACGTTATACTCGAATCAATCAATAGATCATAGTAGCGATCAGCTTTGTGGGTCAGTAAAACATAAAGATTGCGAAAAAGGTTTTGATGAATGAATATGTCAGCGAGCATTCCAAACATCAGTATCACATCAAATTCTCCTTTTTCAGATTCAGGTGCGTATCGAAGTTTGGGGTGGAATGGTTCGATCTCTTGAACGCGGGTCAATAATGTGACGTCGTGTTCTTGAACTAATAATTCACAGAGTGCTTTTAGGTTGTTATCACTCACCTTCTTATCTTTGAATCCGTAGTAGCGAGTGCAACCAGCTATGATTCCGATTCTCATACGCCTGTTGATCCTAGTCCAGCTTCGCCACGTAAACCACCTTCGATATCGAGAGTATCGATGACCTCGACGTGACAAACTGGAATGATTAAGAGTTGAGCAATTTTATCTCCAACATTGATTTCAACCTCCTCTCGTCCGGTATTACAGAGGATCACGTGGATCTCCCCAGAATAACCTTCATCGATTACATTCCCGATCGTGGTCAGACCTCGCTTTGAAGCATTGCCTGAGCGTCCCTGGATGAGTCCTAGGGTGTTTTCTGGTAGCTTTATGGATAACATACATCCGATCGTGACTCGATCACCTGGGAGCATTCTATGACATTCTGTTGAGTAGATATCTAAACCAGCGTCTCCTTCGTGGGCATACTTCGGTAAAGTGATAGTCTCGTTGAATCTCTTGATTTTTAGCGTTTCCATCTTACGTGAGTGTTACATCTTCAAAATATCCAATTCCCGAACCAGCAATTGGGGTAACACCAAACCGGATTTTACCGTATGAGTAACGGACATCCATAACGGTTACCTCAATCGTGATTCCATCGACCTTTAGGTTTGCCTTCTTGTTGAGATATTTCTCAACCACTTGAGCGAGTGATTCTTGTTCTCCCATAGTTTTTACTTATTAGTTATTTTTCCCAAACGTCCAATTCTTTTTCTCGACGCTTTACAGCTAAGCAAGCTAAGAACGCCGGTAGGTTTTTTTCTTGATGCTCGTCACGGTTAATTATTAACGTGTCGAAGTTTCCGGTTTTCTTATTAAAGTGAGCGATCATTGCTTGTTCAATAATACCAACACCATACTCCTCTTCATACGCTTGCCAATACGCTGATAGTTGATACCGATGTCCAGAGTAAATTCCGCTACCTGTCTTATAATCAATGATTGTTTTTTTACCATCGACCTTTGCAAAAACATCGAACTTACCCGTGTAATCATGAGCACGACTGTAAATTATCTCCTCGACAGCTAGGTACTCGACGTCGTGAGCATTGTTCCAATCAAGAAACGCTGATATGCCATTCGCAACGTTTTCGACTTCATCAAACGTTAATCCTTCAACCTTAGATGGTAGTGATGGAATTTCAAGATCGTATGCTTTCGCGTTAGCAAATGCTTCGGCCCAATCGTGAACAGTCGTACCAATCGTTGCAGCGGCGTCTCTCTTAATTTCGTGCTGACGACAGGCCTCGGATATTGCAGGTAGTAATTCAGTGTAGGAAAATTCGGATTTGTTGCAATCATTGAGGTATTTTTCAAGGTACTCCTTTGTGAGACGTGATGCCCAAATAAGAAGTGGTCGCGAGCAATCTATTATTCCAGTAGCGGTTGTGACAGAAATGCACCCACTTTTTCCATTGATCTTGTATCGGTGAGAATTGGGAAGGAAATCAACTATAATCTCACCACCATAAAGCGACTTTGTAATTTTATCGGTTGACATACGCTGTTGATTTATTATCTATAAGTGATCCTTGCTTGTCCTTTTCTTTTTCAGCGTTTATTTTATTCATCGCACGAGCCATGGGTCCATCTTCCTTTGGTGGTTCAATCGGAAAATCCTTCGTCCAATCGATTTCGTCACCATCAAGACTTTCGCCGGGAGCCGGTCTTGTTTCGACCGCGTTAAATGGTGCCGGGTTTAGATTTTCATTTACTTCGATGATCGGTAATTCTTCCTCTTTTGGTAGTTGTTCAAGTCTTGCGATAATTTCATCAAAGTTTTCCTCTATAAGTTCGAGACCCGTAATCGTTGAGACTGCCGTCATTATCTGCTCCTTTGTTTTTACCTCTTGACCGAGCCTCTTAAGGTTGTGCATGATCTTCTCCTTGAGGAATTTTTTATCAGGTACACCACTTTCATTCCATTCTTTAAGAAATTTACCGGTCTCCTCCGAGATGAGAAACTCCGGTTTACCTTTGAAATTTCCCGTACGATCCTTACTCGTAGAAGCGAAGTTGTTGATAGCAAGATCAAAGGCGACAGTCATCTCATACTCGAAACCCTCACGTGTAATTGCTTTCATTCCAACCTTTTCTGGTACGGTAATCGTCTTACCATTCTTTTCAACCTGATTGAGCACGTAGTCCTGCTTTGAACGACCGCAGCATATAACGTTTATTGTTGATTGAACGATTGAGTCAATAAAGCGATTATGACGAGGAGTAAGTTTTGTCCACACGGTAAAACTGTTTTTTGATGAAGCTGATAGTTGATCAGCAATTTCAAGAACGCCACCAACACCGCTCCACTCGTGGGATATCGAATCAACGATGATTACTTCCATGCCAGCGTCTTCAGCCGCCTTAATCGCTTCGATGTAGCGTTCAGGACTAAATGGAGGTTCAAGATGGATGACGTTATATGGACCGAGGTGGGAGTAAAGGTCGGCTGATCCGTTTTCGGTGTCGATGATTAAGGTTTTCTCCCAAGAAGTAAGACCGGCAGCTAACTTAAGAGCGGACATTGTTTTACCAGAGCCAGAGGGACCGAATAGACCGATGCGCAGTTTGGCTTGCTTGCGTTCGGCTTTGCGAATTATCATGTTTGCCATATTATTCTTCTTCTACATATAAAAATTTATCTTTTCTTTCGTTCAAAATTTCAAATAGTACAGCATAAGCTTCGAGTATAGTGTTAAATTCACCAGCTTCTGTATCAATCATTTCGGTTCTTCTCTTAAGAGCTTCGATGATAATATCGTGAAAATAACTTTGAATGTTGTCGTAAGTTACTACTGTTGGATCAATCATATTTTTAGACTTTAGAATAAACTTCGTAGAGTATTTCCCAATCGGAACCCAAAACATCTATTGGATCCTCGCCATATACTTCAACAAATTCTTCACGTGTCATATATTTTTAATTAACCATACAGATCGACCTGTTCTACTATCATGATTAGAAATTAAAGTTGATCCACAGTCTTCAAGTGACTTAATATGTGAGTTTCTTACACAATCTTTGTACCTAACCCCTCTTTCTTCATATCGGTCAGATTTGTAATGTGAAAGTAATTCTTCTAACGTTTCTACTTCATGTCTCATAGATTTTTGATTATGAGTAGTTGACCCTTTCCTTCACCTAAACCGACTCCATATTCTCCAAAACATTCTTGACACAAATATCCCCAGGGACCCTGCTTTGTTCTTGCGTCGTAGAGTGCTTCATTTTTACAAACGTCGCACTTTACTTTTTCACTTATCTTTGCTGTATACATACTTTTTTACATTTCTGTGTTGGGGGGAAAGATGAGCATCCGCCCCCCCCCAACAGCTCACCTTTATTACTTAGTAAACTGACCACCGTACTCTTCAAGCATTTTCACAACTTTCGCTCGAAGTTCTCGCAGAGGAGTTGGCTTTTCAGGATGATCAAGAATGATGCTTGACTCCTTTTTCTCACCTTCACCGATGAGAACGATATTCACTATCACATATTTTACCATATCATTTTTCCTTTCTTAGTTAGGTGTTCGACCTTTATAGTTACATTATACACTACATTGATAGTTGTGTAAACCATCTTGAGTGATAATTCTTTTCGTTATGGTTACAACGTTTCTTACCACTATATTGAAGTTATCAACATATCAGCTAAGAATCTTTGGAGTCTCTTGAAGTGGGTGTGCGTAACTTTATAGTGGATCAAATCCATATTGAGCATGATAATTTGCTCTAAATGCTGCTCTTTTTCGTTGAGCTTCTTCCGATAAACAACCACATTCTTCTTTTCGATCATGCCACTTATCATACCTACAAAGCCATTGACCATTTTTTCGACGAGTCAAACTATTCATTGTTTCAGCGTTGTAAACTCCTTCAAGGTCAGCGGTATTGAAAACTTGATCTTCAAACTTCACAAACTTGTGAGCAGTTATCTGAACGAGGAGATCTCTAAGGTTTTCAGCTTTTTCACTTTCAACCCATATTTGAATGCCTGAGCGCATTAACACGCAATAGAGATTGACGGATATTTCATTCATAGAATAATTCCTTTTGGTTGATTAACATTTTTTTGCTTGTAGGCAACGAGTTGACCCAGTTTATTCTTTAACTCGATTGGAGTTGTAATCCTTGGAGCGTATTGATCAGACATTATTGACATGGCATATTGAGCAACGGCTAATGTTCGTTCGAATCCTAGCTTGTCGAGAAGGCTTATAATGGCTGAGCGTTGAGATTTGTTTCCGTAAGAGAGAGTGGGGTTTAGTTGAACAAAGATCTCCATTACTTGAGCTATTTCCTTAGATTGTGATTCTTCAATGATTACAGAGCTTGTCTCTGCTAATATAGGATCTATATTCTTTTCATTCTTTTCATTCTTTTCATTCTTGTTTGTTGTCACTTGCTTGTCACTTGCTTGTCTGTTGCTTGTCATTCGTTTGTCATTCTGCTTGTCACTAGTGTCATAATCATCGTACTTATTTATTGCAACCATCGTATATTTGTTGCTTGTTTTGATTGTCACCTCACCTGTCATTTTTAGCTTATTCAGTGAAGTGCGGACGTTGCGTACCGATAAAGTCGTTTCTTCGGCTAGTTTTTGATATGAAGTAATGTGTTCTCCTCTTTTGATTTCAATACCTCTCCATTTTTTATCTTTATGATTAGCAGTTAAAACCAAATGAATAAAAAGCCTAGCGGTATTATGATCGCTATACCACTCCCAATTAACTATTTTTCGATGTAAGTGAATCCATCCATCTTCCATAAAAAAAACCCTAGTTCCAGATGGTTGGGCTTGGTTCTTCGAGGACCAATCTTTCTTTATCCCGACGGAGATAAAAAAAGAACCATCTGGAATCAGGGTTCTTGTTCTCGAAGATCTTGCCCTGATTAAACTTATTAACACTATATCACAATTCCAAAGAACAGTATACAATACAACTGTGCATAACTTTTTAGGTGTTTACATATTTCTTTTTGTGATATAGTGATAGTAGGATTTATAGGTTTATGGCTAAAAAAGGTTCTAAAAATCCAAAAGCAAGAGACTTTGGTAAATTGGGTGGCAGACCAATTGGCGAAGCTAGAATTGCGTCTGCAAAGTTTCGTGATGAATTAGCGATACATGTTCAATCAAAAGCAAAAGAATATCTTGAAGCTATTGAAGCATTAGCGCTTGGACACAAAGTTTTTGTTGATGGTGAAGAAGGCGAAGAGGTTGTTTATCACAAATCACCTGATGTACGAGCATGGCAAGCAATAACCGATCGAGCGTTTGGTAAACCCGATCAATCCATTGAGCACAAAGGTGAAATGGAAATTGACTTCCGAACGAAGATACCATCATCCGCAAAAAAATATGGACCTAAAGTTCGAACACCCGACGTTTCAAAAATGGGAGACGGATCTAAATAGGGAGACAGACAGTGAAAAACAAAAAGCATACATCTACGATACACTTCAACATAAAACTAACCTACACATCTTCGGAAAGTATTTCTTTCCTCATGTAATCAAGGGAGATTATGAGACTCCAAATTGTCATCTTCACTTGATTGAGTTCCTTACAAACAGGGACGATGGTGCTGCTATCTTTCCTCGTGGATTTGCAAAGACAACGTGGGAGAAGATCGATACGCTACATGACGTTGTTTACAAACTTGAGCCAGTAATTCTCTACATCTCTGGTACGTTACAAGACGCCGGATTTCACTTTGAATCAATTAAGATTGAATTTGAAAACAACGATCGATTGCGAGGTGTTTACGGGGATTTGGTCCCTAAGGACACATTCCGTGAAAGTGTGAAGTGGACCAACACTCACTTCGAAACAACGAATGGGGTCAACGTGGTGGCTCGAGGGGCCAACAAGGGTCGCGGTGTGAATATCAAAAATCAACGTCCGACGAAAGCAATTGTTGATGATGCTGAGAACGATGAACAGGTAAAGAGTATTCTTCGACGACGTAAATACCACGAGTGGTTATATAACGTTATCATGCCATCGCTTGATAAAGAACGTGGTCGAATAAAACTCATTGGAACGATCATTCATCCGGAAGTTGAGATATTGAAATTCTACAAAGCAAAGGGAGGGATTTTCAGAAAGGCGATTGAAGACGAGCAGAGTATTTGGCCAGAGTATTGGGCACATAGTGATCTCATGAGGGTGAAGGATGGCTACACAAAGGAGGATGGAACGTATGTTGAAGGACTTGGTACCCGGACATTCATGCAGGAATACATGAATGAGCCAACAAACGACGAACTCGCGCGAATCAAAGCTGAATGGATCGACGAGAATGTGTATACCGTTTTGCCGACCAACCGAGAATACATCTTACGTAAGTGCATAGCTATTGACCCACAGTCCGGAGAGAGTGATGGAGCTGATGAGTTTGCGGTCACTGTACTGGGATGGTATACTGGAGATAGGCATCGTTATGTTCTTGAACAAAAAGCAGGACAAGCATCACAGCTCGAGCAAGCAGCGTTGCTTGTACGAACGTGGCTCGAACATCCAACAGCATACGTTGTGGGAGTTGAGAAGGTTCTTTCACAGGTTGCCGTCTATCAGCTTGTCCTTGAATGGCGAGCAGGAAGATTGGAATTGCCGGGAGTGAATGGAGAAAACAGAAACATCCCACTCGCCGCGATCGGACCGCAAGGTAGTATGGCTTCGATGGCTGAAAAAGGTAGTGACAAAGTATCGCGATTTCAGATTCACGAACCGATGATCGAACGAGGGGAACTGCATATCCGTCCCGAGATGAAAAAACTGCGCGAGCAAATTCTTTTTCTCGGTACAGATGTTCTTGATCACGATGACTGCGTTGACTCTCTCGTATTCGCTCTTGATCTTTCATTCAAAGGCGATGGAAACCGAGGAGCATTAACAACCGGAAGACAATCAACTGTAGGCGGAAACTTAATGCGCGAAAAATTTTAATCTATGCCACATCAAACAAACGAAGAACTCGCTCTCATAAAAGACCAGCTCACAAAAACGCTTGGCGATTCAGGTACTTCTCGCTATGGCGGATACTTTCAGGAAGAACCAAATGCGAAATGGCGCGATGATGCACGAATCACAATCGTCGAGGAAATGCGCCGATCAGATGGCGCGGTGAAAGCCGTGCTCAACGCTATCAAGGCACCCATTCTCTCAACCGAATGGCGTGTTGAAACAACGGACGACTCACCTCGCGGACAGGAGATTCGAGATTTTGTCGACAACAACATCTTTCACCTTGAGCGCGACTGGAAAGAATTTGTCCGTGAAGCATTTGCATATCTCGACTTTGGTCACTACGTTTTTGAACTCATTTACAAAATAGACGGTGGAAAGATAATCTTGCAAGACCTTGAGCCGCGTATTCCTTCCTCAATTCTTAATTGGCAGACAAAAGACAAGCGACGCGGTATTCAGCAACTCATCAAAACAGACGAAGCGTCAGAGAAACCGTCAATCGTTGATATTCCCGAGGAAAAACTTTTGATCCTCACAAACGACAAAGAAGGTGATGACGTGACGGGACAGTCAGTATTGCGCCCAGCATACAAGCACTACAAATTCAAAGATGTTCTTTATCGTATCAGCGGAATATCAGCCGAACGATACGGCGTTGGTATTCCCGTTGCGACACTCCCAGAAGCGTACGGACAAGCTGAGAAGGACGCGATTGAACAGCAAGTGAAGGAAATGCGAAGCAATGAGCGTAGCTATCTCGTTTTACCTTCGGGATATAAACTTGAGATCATTACGCCATCAGGTAATCCAATGGGGCAGCAGATTAAAGAATTGATTGAGCATCACAACAAGATGATTCTTACATCGACGCTCTCACAATTCCTCGGACTTGGAAGCGATGGCAGTGGATCACTCGCACTCTCGAAAGATATGTCCTCATTCTTCCTAAAACACGTTGAGGACAAAGCTCATTACTTCGCTGGGCAGATTAGCAAGCAGGTTATTCGTAGATTGGTTCGCCTGAATTACGGCGATCAGGAAACCTACCCGGAACTTCGCTTCACACCATTGGGAGATATTGACTTCAAAGAGATGTCAGAAGTTGTGAATACCCTTGTGACAGCAGGACTCGTCAAACCAGAACCAAAACTTCAGCAGTGGACACGCCAGACATTCAAACTCCCAGAATTATCAGACGAAGAAGTTGTCGAACTCGAAAAGACGTACGTCGAGGACGAGGAAGTAAACCGTGAAATGAAAAAACGATCACTTGAAAACCCTCAACCTGTTGAAGAAAAGAAACCAAAGGGAAAAGAAGAAAAAAAAAAGTTGAACGAATGGAGTAAAAACTTTTGCCTCCTAGAAGAACGAACTTTCAGCTTGCCAAGAAAGCTTACCGAGCAGGAGGAGCGTGTTGGATATGAAAAGCTCAATGAAGAATACAACGAGATTGAATCCGACATTGAGGACGAATTGGCTGAAATTACTGCACAGGAAATCGAGCGATTCGCTAACCAAGTAAAGAAGAAGATTGACGCTGGTGATATTGCCGCGATTGCTTTGTTGACACTTCTCTTGCTTGGCAGAGCTCGCACAGCGATTGGTAATGCAATCAAGCGTTCATACGAGATCGGTAAGAAGGGAATGTCGAAAGAGCTGGGAGTCAGTCTCCCAACCACCTCAAAACGAGATAGTCAGATTATGGCTCTCGATATCGAAGACCACGCGCGGACGTACGTGCAAGAACTCGAACGCAAAGCAAAAGGACTCGCCAAGGACGCTATTGCAGCGGACGCAAGTTCCTCAGCTATTGCCTCAAAGATCACTCAGGACATCAAAGAGGACGCAGCAGTGATGATAACCAATATCAGTGGAACGGTTACAGGAAAGTACGTCAATCGCGGTCGCGCGAGGGTGGCTGTGGATAACCTGACGATGGTCATAGCATTTCAGCGTAGCGAGGTGCTTGACTTGCGCACCTGCCCGATGTGTCTTTCGATTGATGGACGTGTGGTCAAACCTGATGATCCGATTGCCTCGATGGATATCGTTCACTCGCATTGCCGAGGACTGTGGACACCTATCATCGCAGCAGACGTCGAGCAGCCGAAGGTTACAGGACTCCCAAAGACAATTCTTGAGAACTTCGATCTCATCGATGGGAGACCTCGCTCGAATGCATTTACACAACTCAAGAAACCTCTAAATAAAAGCAATAAGGAGGTGCAAGCAATCATTCGTAAAAAGATGGAGTAAACAAATATGTATGCTGATAAGAATGACCGAACTGCGGTGTTCAAACTGCAAAACACTTATGATGATGGTCGCAATGAACAGTGGAGTGGTTGAAATTAAATGTCGCAAATCATATTGTCGTGTTATCTGCAAATTCGTATTTCAACGAGGGAGAATCCAATCGACGATTAAGCAAGACTTAGTAAGCAGCCAAAACTATGTACAAATTTAATTCGTATCGTATAATATCTATATGATTAGAGAAGAACTAAAAATGAAGCTCAAAGAACTTGGGATTAAGTTTGGTCCCAACAGTAGTGACGCAACCCTTGAAAAAATGTTGTTAGAAGCCCCCACACCTTTAGATGAACAGGAACGAGTGAACAGCTACGTTGATAACGGTGAAAAAGTTATGCACAGCCCAGTCGTTTTGGAAAGTGATACAATGGGAATAAGCACGACGGCGACATTTACAAACGATGAAGCAGGTGCTTATCGAGAAGTAGCTCAGTTATTCAAAGCTGTAACGAACCTCAAATATAAGAAAGCAAGATACAAAGTAGGCGAGGAGATTCTGGTAGACACTGAGGACGTTGCGTTTTTCAAGGAAAAAGGGTATATTGAGTAGTAAGCATACAATCTACTAGGCGTCGGAATCAGTAATTTGCGACGTTAAAAACAAATGACTGGGGCATCGAGCACAGTATCTCACTCCCACCACCTGTATACTTTGAGGGAAGTATATAGATGGGGTGAGTAAGACCCCTCCTGGCATACGATCCCAAGAGCACATTGCTTTTCTAACATACTGAGACAGACACTTCTAGTGGTAAGTGAACTGGGAGGTATAACCTAGTAGTATATCTTTCAGTTCTCTTATCACTAATATGGTGGTAAGATGGGGGGTAGTGTAAATATGTTAGGAATCTGCAATAGATGTCTTGAAAAAAGGTGGAAGTTCGAGAAAATAGAGACAATAACACTAGTAGTATGTGATTTCTGCGGATATGATTTTGAGCTTCAAAACAAAAAGAAGAAGCAAAACAAACAGAATCATCAAAATAAATGGAGTAAACAGATAAGAGAAGCAAAGAGGTACGTTGCATCAGTACCATTACATAGTCGATAGATACAATTCAATCAATCAGAGCCCATTTATATGAGCCAAGTTCTAACAAGGATTTGGCTCTTATTTTATAAACAAAACACTCAACCTATATGCCGATGGGAAAGTACAAAGATTTTAACGCTTGCATGATGGATCAAATGAAGAAAGGACACGACAAGATGTCCTCAAGTAAGATTTGCGGTGAAATGAAAAAGCGCATGGAAGCAAACGAAATGATGAAACCCGACGAGATGGAGAAGATGATGAAGGACGTTGAAGATAAAATGGGCAAGAAAATGATGAGCAATTTTTTCAGTATCAACCCTGTTCTTCTTTCAGAGAACGAAAAAACCACGCGCGTGGAGGTATTGCGCACCGGGACGCTTCAGGATCGCGGGATGAATATCACGGATGAAATGCTGCGCGACTTTGTTAAAAACTTCACTTCAAACACTTATGGGACTGAACTTCAGGTTAACCTCGGTCATAACCGCGACGGCGAAGCCGCAGGTTGGATCAAGGAACTTGAAGTGCAGGACGATCGGTTGTTCGCACAGGTCGAGTGGACACCGTTAGGTGAAGAAAAATTGAAGAACAAGCTATTTAAATTCGTGTCAGCCGAATTTGCTGACAAGTTTCCCCACCACAAAACGGGTAAACTTATAAAAAACGTCTTTGTCGGACTCGCTCTCACGAACGTTCCGGCATTGAAAGGGCAAGAACCCATAGCTTTATCAGAATTAACTAACAACTCTATGATCAAGAAATTGATTGAAAACCTCAAGGAACGCAAGATCGTTTCAAAAGAGGACAAGAACTTGCTCAAAGACCTTTTCAACGAGCTTTCAGAGGACGAACAGTCCGAAGTGAAGGCTGACGTTGAAGCGGTTGACGAGAAGCCGGAGGAAGAAGCAAAGCCCGAGGAGAAGCCAGAGGAAAAGCCGGAAGGTGAACCCGAAGCAAAACCCGAGGAGCTTTCACACAAGCTCACCGAGCAAGCCAGCCAGCTCAAAAAGCTGACCGAGCAAAACAACGCATTGAAAGAGAAGATCGAACTCAAGGAGCTTTCCGAGAAGTTTGATAACGATCTTTCAGTCAGCTCTACAAAGAGCATCGGATTCCTTGGAGAATCCAAAGACGTAGTTGTCGCTTTCATGCAGACATTGTCTGAGGCACAGCGCACAGCTTTCACCGAGATTGTCGAGTCAGTCCGTTCCGTAGACCTCAACACCTACGGCTCAACGAACGCTGTATCGGCAACCGAGGATAAGATTCTTAAATTGTCTGAACAGTTGCTGAAAGAAGGCAAAGCCAAAGATATTGGCGAAGCCCAGCAAATGGCACAGGCACAACTAACGAAATAACGATATGGCAGATTTAACACTCATCAACGAGTCAGGAGCCATCGACATTTCGTTGCCAACCCAGAGCGATCTTTCAGCGTTGCAGTATTACTATGTAAAACTGAATACGTCTGAATTGGTAGTCGCCTGTGGACTCAACGAAAAGCCCCTTGGCATTCTTCAGGACGCTCCTTCGGGAACGTCATCTGCTCCAAAAACAGCAACAGTACGCATTGGCGGTATGTCGAAACTCGTCATTGCGGAAACGGTTGCCGCTGGTAATTTCCTCACATCGACCGCAGCTTCAAAAGGTGAAGTCGCAGACGCAGCTGGTGAGGAATATGGAGCACGTGCTCTCTCATCTGGAGAGGCATCGGATACCATTGCAGTTATTATCTGCTTTGGTGAAGTCGAAGCAACTGACGCTTAATCTACATAACAACGCACCAATATGATACCGAAATTAGGTGATGCAAAAGTAGATAAGCTGCTCTCCCAATTCAGCCAATTCTACACCAATAAGTCCTACATTGCAGAAGCAATCCTTCCTGTTTTGAAGGTCAAAGAAAAGACTGGGAAATATGCGAAGTACGGCAAGGAAAACCTCCGAACCTACCTCGATCAGGCATATCGCGCACCTGGCACTCGTGCAAATAGCGTGAACTACAGTGTTTCGCAGGGTTCATACGCTTGTCGTGAACACTCTCTTGAAAAGGGCGTACCCGATGAGTTTGTACTCAACTCAGACGATCCGTACGATCCAAAGCGTGATGCCACGGCTGTCCTTATGGACAACATCTGGCTCAACCAAGAAGCAGCGTTGCAAACAGCAATGACGGCAACAGCCACCATGACGCGCAACACGACCCTTACGAGCACTGATCAGTGGAGTGACTACAACAACTCCGACCCGTTCGATGACATTTCAACCGCTATCGAATCAGTCCGCGGTGCAACAGGGCAGCGTCCAAATCTTCTCGTGCTTTGTCACGATGTTTGGATGAAGCTCAAGTACCACCCGGATGTTCGCGAGCAGTTGAAGTACACCAACGGCGGTCAGGTTAGCGAAGGTTCACTTGGCACATTCCTCAAGGATTTCTTCAACTTCGAAGAAGTGCTTGTAGGATCAGCGGTGAAAAATACCGCTGACGAAGGACAAGCTGAATCGATTTCAGATGTTTGGACAAAGGATGCTTGGGTAATTTACAAGACACCTCGTCCGACACTGATGCAGGCAACCTTCGGACTTACACTCGCCGACACTCCTCGACAGGTTGATACCTATCGCGAGGAAGAGAAGGTGCAGGATGTTGTCCGAATCCGCTACAGCTACGATCAGAACTTGTTTGACGTGAACCTTGCCTATCTCATCAAAAACGCGATAGCATAGTCCACTCGATAGAGCGAATCCAATCAACGTGGCTTTAGCCGATTACCACTTGAAAAACAATCGGCAAGCTCTAATCATAATCAATTGACAATATGCCTTTTAAGAAAAGAAGGATACAGGCGAGTCAGTTTGAGGCGGTAGGAACTCTAGCTGCTTACAAACTACAAAACCTGACATCTGCTCCGTCCACAACCACGGACAGGCTCTATCAAGTAAACGGAGTCGCTTACTTTGATGGGGTAAACCTCGAAACTGGTGGTGGAGGTGGTGCTGGAACTCTCGACGCAGCGTACGAGAATGGCGCAACCATTACCCTCGACACCGGTGCGATTGTTTTCAACGATGCAACATCTGGTGCAGCAAACTCCCTTGAGTTTAACAAAACGGGAGCAGGATCAGGAAACGTTCTTGATTTTGATTTCACGGCTGCTTTCACAGGTAACGTATTCAACGTTGACTTTGGTTCGGCTGTAAGCGCGGTTGGTCTCCAACTTGACTCTGAAGGTGGAAATCGTACAGGTGCAGACATTCAATTCACCGATGACTCAATCGGCAATCACAGCTTGCTTGATATGAACAAGTCAGGCGCAGCGATTACCAAAGGTCTTGACTACGTTGAAACATACTCTGGATCATCTGGAAGCTTCGTGATTCACGCGACAATGGGAAATGCAAACGGTCTTGATACGACCGTTCTTTACGTTTCCCGTGGTACTGGTGTTCGTACGAGTCCAATCATTGACATCGAAGATGCTTCGACTGGTTCAGCGCACATGCTTGACATCGACCTCACGGGCGCGTACACAGGGGACTTCTTAAACTTCGCTTCTGGTGGTGCAGCTACAGGTAACGTGTTCTTCATTAACCTGGACAACGCGTTAGCGATGACTGCACTCCACGTAGAAGGATCTGGAAACCGTACACAACCGATGGTTGAGATCAACACGGACGCAACGGGAACATCCAGCGTTATCACATCCGTTATAACGGGTGCGATTTCAGGACATCTCTGGGAAATCTCAATGGATACAACCTCAACGGGTGATGTTCTCAACGTAGACATGAACGCCTCAGTCGGAGGACGCGCAATCTACATTGATTCAGGTAACGCAACTCGTACCGCATCTCTCATCGACATTCTTGCCGATGGTGATGGCAACTCGGATGTGTTCAATCTCGACGTATCGAATACAGGATCAGCAATCGTATTTGATATCAATGTATCGGGTGCAGGCAGTGGTCTAGTATTCGACGTTGATATTAGTGGTGCGGCTAGCGGAAACGTTCTCGACGTTGTCGTCGGTGCGGTGGCTTACACTGGTGACCTCATCTCGCTTAACCTTGGAGCCACGGCTACAGGCTCTCAGGCAATCGTGATTGCATCGGGAGCCATGACCCGTACGACTAACCTTATTGATATCACAGAGAGCGGTACAGCGTCAGGAAACATGTTCGATCTTAACGTCGGAGCGGTTACCTTCACGGGTGACATCTTCAACGTTAACCTCGGTGCTACCGCGACTGGTTCGCAAGCATTGGTTATCGCATCCGGCGCAATGAACCGCACAACTTCATTGATCGCAGTAGCCGATGCCGGTACTTCGTCTGGAGCAACGTTCGACATCGATCACACCGGTATTACGACCGGAATCATGTTTGACATTGACCTCACAGCCGCCACGACCGGAAACATCTTCGACTTCGCGACTAACTCCGCTTCTACTGGTACGATCTTCGAGATCAACATGACCAACGCGGTGGGTGCGATCGTAGCAAACTACACCTTAGCTGGAACGAGAACGGCGGACGCTTTCGTCTTCTTGGATTCATCCGCTGGTGCAGTTGATGTGTTCCAATTCACATCTACATCTACGAGTTCAGGTCACATCTTCAATATCGATATCGGTGCATCTCTTTACACGGGAAATGTGCTTGACATCAATCTTGGAACGTCTGCGACCGGATCTCAGGCGATTGTTCTGACTTCTGGCGCGATGGCACGAACGACAGCTTTGATCGAAGTCAATGAAGCTGGTACAAACTCTGGCGGTATAATGTTTGATCTCAACTCAACGGGAGTACGAGCAGCCATTGTATTCGACATAGACGATACTGCCGCAACGACTGGCAATATCTTCGATTACGCAACATCGGCGGCTTCAACGGGTACGATCTTTGAAGTAACACTGGCAAACGCAGTCGGAGCAAAACTTGCTAACTACACTCTCTCTGGAATCAGAACCGTAGATGCAATCACAATCACTGACTCTTCTAGTGGTACGATTGATATGTTTCAGATTACAAGCACGTCAACTGCTTCAGGACACATGTTCAATATCGATATTGACAGCGTGTTCACTGGGAATGTGTTTGATGTGACCTTTGCAACGTCAGCCGCAACTGGTGATGCAATCAAGTTGGCAATGGGAACGAATGTAGCAGGTCGCGCAATCAACGTTACTTCCGCAGCGACTGGTGTCACTGGTCTTGGATCAATCCTCGATGTCGAACACACTGGCAACCTTGTTGCTGGTGCAGACCTCATCACGATCCACTCGACAGGAAGTATCAGTGCAACCTCTAACCTCCTCGCTCTTGAGCAGGACACAGGTGCAGGTAGCGCAGGTGCAAGTCTTCTCTACTTGAGCGCAACAGGCACAAACGTTGAAGCTATCGAGATCAACGCAGGTATTCTCTTCGAAGCAACTGTCACCGCAACTGGTGCAGCAAGCAACGAAACGCTCTCAAGCGCAGCAAACGTGAGCTTCTATGACTGTGGCGGAGCATCCAGAACGGGTGTGATCCTCACGGCGGGACTTCGCGATGGACAGCGCATCCACGTTGTGAACTTCTCTGACGCGAATGAAACAATCACCTTCGCGGCAGCAGCAACATCGAACGTAGCTGAAGGAACCTCCCTCGTAATCGCACAAAATAAAGCGGTTACGCTGGTCTGGGAATCTTCAACGGCACGATGGTATGCAGGAATCGTAGCGTAGATTGAGTGATCTCCTTGCCCATCGGTATGCGGTGGGCAGGATTGATCCCTTAATATGGCAATCAAAAAAGAACTTCCAAAAGAAAAATTACCAAAACATGATGGAATCAAAAAGTCATCACACAAAGATGATTATATGATGACTCGTACCGTGAAATTTGGTGATACAGTTTACAAGCGTGGTGAGAAGGTTGAATTTTCGGATGAACTTACAAGAAAAGTATTTTTAACAAATAACTATTGCACATAATTCTATGGCAACGATTCGAAACAAATCATACCGCTGGGAGGGCGGACTCACGACAGTGCTATCGGCTAAAGCAGCCACAGGCGCAGGTACAGGCGTAGACGTTGGTCAGTTCCGCCACGTTCTTGTTGAAATAAGCTCGGATGGTGGTGGAAACGCAGCCCTCACTGTCAACTGCCAAGGCTCTGTTTCAGATACCGAGCCGACATGGGGAAGCGCACAGTCCCGGACGAATATGTGGGACTACATATCAATGAATGATCTGCAAAGCGCACTGATTGTTTCCGGTGACACCGGATTGGTTTATTCAACAGCCGATGACTATCGATTGTTTATGGTAAACACTGACGGATTGAAATGGTTGAACTTCCGCGTGACGGCTTACACTGCTGGCAACGTCACTGTAAAGATTAAAGGATTCAATAACCAATAATCTATATGAGTTTTCGCCCTAACTACCTTGGCGGAGGATTCGCCGCCACATTCACAACTGGTCATTTCACCAGCAATGTTACGATTGACGGAAATTTGACCGTCACAGGGACAGTAACCGCAACCGTCAATCAAGTGTTGACTGGTAGTGTTAACTTGACAGGTGCACTGACCGTAGCTGGCGCGACAACGTTGAGTGGAGATATCACACTTGGTAATGCCGCTTCCGATACGCTTTCTGTCTACGCAAACTCAATCTTTCGATACAACGCGACTGTTTGGAACGATTTTACAGTCAACAACGATATCTACCTTGCTCATTCTTTGAACTTTGAAGATATCCTCGCCGATCCAAGCTCAAGTGCTAGCTATGGAAAATTATACACAAAACTTTCCTCGAGCATCATTGAACTTTTCTACATTGATTCTTCTGGCAATGTTGTTCAAATCACCGAGGCAGGTGCAATTGGTGGTGACACGGTTCATTTAGACGATGACGAATACGCTCTTTTCGGAGGAACCGCAGCTACACCAGACGCTGGCATAGCGTGGAACACAGCTCAGACGGTAGACGGTTGGTACTTTGGCACATCTGACGCTCAAAACACACTCATTATTGCAGAATACGGCGATCGAGCATTCGACTTTTTACATGGAGCACAGCCAAATCCGACGCTATTTATCCACTCGGCGGTTCAAAACAATACTCAGTACGTTGGGATTGCATATAACAAAATTGATTTTGCTGGCAATGTAACCCTCGACTACACCACAAACACCCTCACGATGACAGGAAATCTTGTCATTACCCAGCCGTCTATAAATGCTTCCGCACCGACTGCGTTTACGGTCACAGGAGGATCGCATAGTGCCATCACAGCGGCAACTGAAAGCACTGGAGCTAATTTCAACTTCTCAGCTACTAAAACATGGGCGGCTGGAGCTGGTCCCCTTGCAACACAACGTGAAGTAAATATCCAAGCACCGACATATGTAGGAACCGCTGGCGGAGCATTAACGATGACGAATGCCGCAACAGTCTACATCTCAGGCGCACCTACCGCAGGTACGAACATGACGATCTCAAACGCATGGGCGTTATGGATTGACGGAGGAGTAACTAGATTCGATGGGAATATAGCTTTCGGAGATGAAACCGTAGACATTGGTACATCAACGGTAGGACTAAATGATCTGCACTTCGGATCTGGCGGAATTATAAACTTTGACGGGGGTGACATCACCCTCACCCACACAGCAGCAAAACTCACATGGGGAGGCGACGGAGCAGTAGAAATCGACTTCAACAACCACGAGATGACAAATGTGGATATAAACTCTGGTGCGATTGATGGCACGACTATAGGTGCGGCAGCAACATCTACGGGTGCATTCACAACACTCTCAGGATCAACCGCAGGGAATGTTTTGACTCTTACAAATACAACTGATGGCGCCTCTTCTCAGGTCGCTATCTTTGAAGGTGATCGAGCAACTATAGCGGATGGCGATGAGGCGTATCTTACATTTAGATTATCTGATTCGGGTGGAACACAAGATGAGGGAGCGCGAATCACATGGAAAGCGACCACCGTCCTTGCAGGAGCAACGCAAGACACTGACCTCATTCTCTCGGCTCTCGTGAACAACACGCTCACGACAATGTTGACTCTTGACGGAAGTGCGAATGAGATTGTACCCGCAGTTGCGATCAACTCAGCGGCAGCGATTACAGGAACGACTATCACAGGTACATCATTCGTCATCGGTGCAAACACGCTCACTACATCAGAGTGGGCTTTCTTAGATGGACAAAACCAAGCAGTATTGAGCACAAGTAGTCCGACATTCGTCAACCTTACAATCACCTCTTTCGCAGCTAACTGGACAAACGCAGGCAGAACGGTGGCTGACCTCGGCACCATCACAACCGCAGACATCAATGGCGGAAGTATTGACGGGACGATTATTGGTGGAGCGAGTGCAGCAGCCCTCAACGCCACCACGGGGGGGTTTAGCGGGACAATAACATCTTCAGCTGCGAGTGGAACTACTTGGCTTGAACAAATTGTAACTACTTCTGCCGTAAGAGCCGCCCATATCGGAATGACGGGAACAGACTTCTATCTTGGGACTGCAAGTTCTACTGGTGGGACTCTTATTACGGGATCTGTCGCTTATTCGGTAGAATTTAGGAATGATGCTGGTTTTACATGGGGACAAGGAACAACAAAGACAATGGCACTCGACACTACTGGCGCGTTAACAACTTTGGCAGGCATCACCGCAACGACGGGGACGTTTAGTCAAGCGTCTGGTGCTGCCGCAATCGAATATCTTAGACTTACAAGCACATCAAATAGCTCAGGTGCCGGTGAATACATCTCATTCCACGGGAACACTGGTGCTGATTATGAAAATGGGCGAATACAAGTAGCGCGAAATGGCGCAAGTAGTGGGTCTATACTTTCATTCCATACATACGATACATCCTCTCTCGTACAAGCAATGGCAGTTCTGCCTACGGGAGTAGTCACAATAGGTGGAACTACGAATACGGCGTACGGTAGACTTGGACAGCTCTTCGAGATCAATACAACAGCGAACTATGGTGGTATTGCAAACAACACATGGTCTGCAACAGGTACTAATTATGGATTCTTAGAGTTTAATCGCAGCAAATCAGCGACTATCGGGACACATACAGTTGTTGCGATTAATGAAAATCTCGGTGGTATTAGTTTCCGCGGGAGTGATGGGGTTCAATTTAGAGATGCTGCAAGTATTCTTTGCTTGGTTGATGCTGCGGTGACGGGAGGCGGTGCGACAGATATGCCTGGAAGACTCACATTCTGGACGACACCCGATGGGAGTGGTGCGTCTGTTGAGCGACTGCGTATCGACAACGCAGGAGTCGTAGGAACAGGAGCCGCCGCCTTCACAAATGTGACAACCGTAGGGACGATGGTTGCAACTGGTGGATTTGCAGTCGGTGATGTTCTCGCCTCATGGATTGACGATGCGACGCACGGAGCTGGTTCAACCGCTATGCTGATCGGAAATCAAACAATCACCGTCTCATCTGATGTGCGTATTAAAGAGAACATTGTAGACACAAAAGTAAACGCTCTTGATCTTCTCAATCAACTGCGGGTAGTGGACTTCACATGGAAGGATACTTATGTCGCTCATGAGGCATACAACAAGCGAGGTACATTTACAGGTTTGATTGCACAGGAAATTGTTGGACTCGTACCAACTATCATTAACACACAGGGTGGCGGAGAATGTTCGCTCTGTCTTAATGGGAAAGAATGTTCAGAACATACTAATCCGTGGCATGTTCAGTATGAATATCTTGTCCCGACTATCGTAAAGGGTGTGCAGGAACTCCACGCCGAGATTGCTGAGCTTAAAAAAGAAGTCGCTGAATTGAAAGCACGATAGTATGATTATAAAAAGTCACACAAGCGGATGGAACTGGTTTCAGGGAGAGGGTGTGCATACGACTGAAGTACACTGTGACTCTTGTACTTGTAAATATCATATCCAAAAGGGAGATGAAATCTATTGGTTCGATGACTATCAGTCGGCAGAAGCAAAGTGGAACGAATTAACAAACACCCAACCTTTCCGCTTAGGAAAGGACAAATGGGAATAAATCATAACCATATATTTATATGGAGTACGCATACGTACGCAAAGCCGTAGAGGGAGAATTCCCAGAAGGAGCATATCCTTATCTCGTAATTCGCGTTGCTGAAGAAGCAAAGCAAACATACTTGGATGAGGCATGGGAAAGCACTGACGAGCAGGACTGGCTCGACCATTCATCTGAGGAAGTACGAGAAGCAGAAGCAATGGCTGACGACGTGAATAGCACTGAAGAAGTCGCTGAATAATAACAATTAACTGTATGGCAGCTGATATCAACTTAAAGCCAAAGGTTAAGAGATTGATGAATCAGTTCCTTGCAGAATGTAAGAAGCAAGGCATAGAGCTTATTGTTACCCAAGGATATCGAACAAAGGAGGAGCAAGATAGACTTTTTGCTCAGGGTCGTACCAAGCCAGGCAATATCGTGACGAATGCTAAGGGTGGATACAGTTTCCATAATCATCGTGTAGCATTTGATGTTTGCTTCTTAATAGATAAACACGCGAGCTACGATGGCGATTGGAATAAGATAGGGGCTATTGGAAAACGCCTTGGACTTGAGTGGGGTGGTGACTGGAAAGAGTTTTTAGATAGGCCACATTGGCAGTACACTGCTGGTTATTCACTTAATGATTTTATTAACTGGAAGAGGATAAACCCTCTAAAATTTATATGAAAAACTATTCAGTAACCCAAGCAGGAAATATCGCAGTCGTTCTTGGAACCTTGCTCAAACTCATCAACGTGGAAGTGGGAACAGAGGAGCTGACAAACGTCGTAGTAGCTGTTCTTGTTTTGGGCGGTGTCGCATCTTCTTTTTACGGTCGCTTTCGACATGGTGACATAACATGGTACGGTGCCAAAAAATAATATGGATAAGATACGCGATGTCATTTTCAACGAAGTTTCATTGGTGGTCGCCGTTGTTGGCGTTGTGATTGGCGCGTATCTCATGTTGTCCAACCCCACGACTGCGAATACACTTGACATTGAACTCCTCAAGAAGGATATCAGTGAAGTGAACGCAATCAAAGCCGATATCAAGGAACTTATAGAGAAGCAAAACGAAATGGATAAGAAGCTCGATCGCGCAGTGTATATCCTTGAAGAAGTGACGGGCAATAATTCATATTAATAACCTATATGCTTTTTAGAATGATCCGATTCCTATTCAATAAACACGGACGCAAGGAACTTTGGATATTATTCTGTAAGCTACGAAAGACAATGCGCGAATTTTTTTACTAATTTATGGCATACTCCACCGAAGCTCTAGTCCGCGCAGCAAGCGGATTCTCAAACACCGCGAACATCACAAGCGCGACAATCACTGCGTATCTTGATGACGCTGATTCGGTAATTAACGGATATATCGGTGATGTCTACTCCCTGCCTTTATCAACTACCTGTGAGATGATTGAAACGATCGCTCGCCACATCACCGTCGGACTTTTATACGCCAATGAGTATGGCGAGGAGAGCCAAGGTACTGATAAAGGATGGAAGGGTCGACTTGATTGGGCAATGGACTTGCTCAAACAGATTCAGGATCAGAAGCTCAAGTTGCGTGGGTCGACAGGTACCGAATTGACTCGATCTTCTTTCAGGTTGCCAGTGTTCAGTCCAACGACTGCCGAAAGCGATGCGAGCGCGACCGATACGAAAGAACCCCGTTTTACTATGAATACTCAGTATTGATATGTCTCAATTAACCATCTCATTAGACGACACTCAAGTAAGAAAAAAGCTCGACGCTCTCACGCGTGGAGTGCGGGACTTCCGTCGTCCGCTTGATGAGATTGGGGATGATATGCTTGACATCTATGGCAATCGAGTATTTCAAGATCAAGGTGTTCCGGCAGGTGAGCCATGGCGCAAACTGTCAGTCACCACGCTACTTGCTCGACAACATCGTTCTGGCTACTACAAGAACACTCCAATCGTGCTCGGTAAAATCTTGATCTGGACTGGTCGATTGATGAGGGGATTTCGTAAGCACGTTTCACCGACACGACTTGTGGTTGACAACACCGTACCGTACTTCAAGCATCATCAAGAGTCTCGTGGTAGAACGCCACAACGAAGAATGCTTTTCTTGAATGCGAAAATAGTCCTCGGGGTACTCAAGCGAATTGAGCAACATGTAAATAACACACTACGATAATATGTGGGACATCTTAGACGAAATTAAGACAGACCTCTCAACAGCGATTGGCTCAACGACTATCAAAACTTACTATACGGGTGAGATTCTTCTCATTCCTCAATCCTACCTTCCAGCGTTGATGGTGTTCGGGACTGAAACGAACATCATTCCAAAGAGTACAGCAAAAGATCAGACGACCCATAGAATAACCATTCGAGTAGTCCACAGTCTCGTTACTAAGCTCGATGAGGCGGGAACGGGAACGACACTCCAAGCCCACGAAGACCTTGTGAAGATTATGGAGGAGAGGAATAGCAGTATGGTTCCGCTTTCAACCACCGTACTTGGGACACTCCGCCGAAACATCTCCGGGACTGATTACCTTTTCAATAATGAAATTCAGATTGTGTATAAGACCCTACAGGCAGGCGAGTTCTGGTATGTTTCAGCCGATTGCAACTTAACCGCGACAACAAATCTTGTTTTACGCTCTTAGTCTTAAATGATATAATTATGACGTACAAAGCAACAACCGAGTTTTCGATCCCCCATCTGGGAGGATGGTTTACTGGAGAGGAAGTGGTCGTTGACGAAGCGACAGCGGCGACACTTCTTGATAGAGGACTCATCGAGGAGATGCAAACGAAAAAAGAACCTCTGAAGGAAGAACTAAAAAAAGAATCTAACAAACTTAATAAAGAATAAATATGGCATCATACTCACGAACAGCGTATCTTGCGTTGAAAAAGGAAACAACCGAAGGCACGGCAGTCACGCCCGATGTCTTCATTCCGTTTCTTTCAGAAGACATCGTCACGGAATGGGGAAGCATCGCAGCTCAACCAGTGGCAAATAACCGAACATTGAATATCCGTCGAGTTGACACTGCTATTCCATCTCCTTCGGGAACGATTACGATTCAGATTGAACCTCGAAATATCCCTCATTTTCTATTGGGTGTTTTTGGAGCGGTTACGACTGGTCGTTATATTCCTTGTACGAGTATGTCAGGTGCTGGATTTACTGCAGGTGAAACAATCACCGGTGGAACATCCGCGGCAACAGCGGTCGTCACAAAAGCAAGCTCAGAGAAAGATTACGTTATCACGGGAGCGTTCACTGGATCGTTCACAGATGGCGAAACAATTACTGGTGGAACATCTGCCGTTACCGCAACACTTACAAAGGCGGATACAGCCGCTTATGGGCATGAATTTATCGCACCGCAGACAACTGATGAAACATATACCGTTGAAATTGGGTACGACAGCGAAGCCATTCGATACACTGGGGCGCGATTCAATGGAATAAAATTCAACAGTGCGGATAACGTTTGGATTGCCGAACTTTCAGTGATGGCTCGTTATGAGTTCAAGATGGCACGCGTGACAGCAGTAACTACTTCGGGCGCTGGTGCAAAAACAATCACAGTTGATCAAACGACCGGGCTTGCAACATCTGATACGATTAAACTTTTCCGCCCTGTTTCAACGAATCCATCCACTGGTGCATATCAAGACTTCTCTGCCGCTTCGACGAAGACACATACGATTGGAACGATTCCAACTGAAACAACGTTCACTATCACGACATTGCAAACATCTACTGCCGTTGGTGACTTAATTGTTCTCGCACCGCAAACACCAAGTTACTCAGTCGGAAACGAACTTGCATACATTGGTCAGACGGTCATACGTGTTGACACAACGAGCGATCTCATCATAACTGATACTTCGACAAACACTGATACAATCGAAGAATTTGAGATCAACATCGAGAATAAGATTGAGTTCCGCCACGCGGCAAACGGGGCAAACGTCAAAGATCGTTTCCCAGCAAAGTCATTCCTTATGGGACTTACTGGATCTGGAAAGATTACTCGAACCTACACCGATCCGACCTACCTCGACTATTTGCGAAAGAGTCGGAAGTTTGCACTGAGGATTCTCTGTACCGGAGCCGCATTGCCAAACGTTGCTGACTTCAACTTTTCGCTTGATTTGCGTGTTGCAGATGCTCGATACAAACCATTCGCTCCGTCAGTATCGAATGACGACCTGCTCAATCAGGAAATGGAGTTTGATATGAATTACGACTCATCGGATGCATACATGATAAAGGCGATCGTTGTCAATGAAAACACAAGCTACTAATAGTATCTGGGGTCCTAGGATGACCTAGGATGAACGAAAATCCAAAAGATGGGGTAACCATCATCTAATACGTAACCAAGAGCCCTTATGAACGAGAGCCAAAAAAAGAACCACCTTGCTACAAGCAAGACGGTCAAAATCGACCTAGAAGATGAGGAGTGGGTGGAAGTCCGTGCCAATCTTTCCTATCAGGAAATGGAGCCAATCTTCGCGCTGATTGATAAAGATAACGATGTTGCGAATCTCAAGATAGCAATGCCGCTTTTTAATGTTGCTATTTGCGGATGGAGTTTTTCGGATGAGGAATTTACTAAAGAAAAATTGTCGCTTCTTGATACAGCGACAGTCCTTGAATTGCTTCCAAAGATTCTTCAATTATATTTACCGGAAAAAAAAACTTAACCGCGCTTCGTAAAATCCTCGTCTTTGACAGTCGAATGGAGTCAAGTGGATATGATCGGATTATTGACTACCGAATGAGTGAAAAGTTCGGTACGAGCTGGAAGGAAATGGAATCAAACCGAGCGTATGACTTCATCTCGATTATGAGATTTGACGGTGAACGACAAGAGCGCGAAAGCAAAAAACATGGCTGACACTCAACTAAACGTAGTCGTTGAACTGAAAGATCGCATAAGCGGTGCACTTCGCAACGTCAGCGGACAACTAGATAACCTCAAGAACAGAACCGAGAGAGCAGCTGATGCCTCCCGGACTTTTGCGTTAGGAATGACAGCAGCCGCTGTTGGTGTTGGTGCTTTTGTTGCTGGTGGAGTGAAGTTTACAGCCGAAATGGAAACGACTCGCGCCGGATTGCTGACCCTCCTCGGAAGTGCTGAAAAAGCCGACGCTACGCTCGCTCGTATCAAAGTAGAAGCGGCGCGTACCCCGTTTGAGATTGGGGGACTTTCACAAGCCACTCAATTATTAGCTTCCGTCACGCATGATGGTGATAAAGCAATTGATACGATTCTAAACATTGGTGAAGGATTAGCGGCAATGGGTAAAGGGCAAGTCGAACTTGATCGAATCATCGTAAACTTGCAACAGATTGGAGCGGTTGGAAAAGCGTCAATGACTGATATCAAACAATTCGCATTCGCTGGCATTCCGATCTTTGAAATGTTAAAAGAAAAAACAAAACTCTCAGGCGACGCATTAACTAAATTCGTTGAAGATGGTGGAGTCACGTTCGACCTTCTCAATCAAATGTTCGATGAGGCGAATGATAAAGGTGGGAGATTTTTTAATGCCTATGTCACGCAAGCTGGAACGCTCAATCAAGTGTGGTCAAACTTCAAAGATACGTTAAACGTTAGCTTGGGAGATCTTGTCGTTCAAACGGGACTTTTTGAAATACTGAAAGTTGTTCTCACCGAAGTTACCAAAGCCCTTCCTCCACTCATTGAAGGAATAAAGAATGTCATTCTTTTTTTAAAAGACCATCAAGAGGTTCTCATCATTATCGCCGGAGCGATCGTTGGCGCACTTATCCCCGCTATCGTAAGTGCGACCTTTGCTTTTGCCGGACTTGCTATCGCGTTGGCTCCATTTATTCTCACTGGAATACTTATCGGTGGTCTCGTAGCTGGACTTGTTTGGCTTGTAAAAAATTGGGAGATAGTAAAAACAAAAGCAGCTGAAATTTGGACATCTATTGCAAATGGTATTAAGAAAAATTGGGAAAACATCTTGCTGTTTATTTCAAATCCGCTTGGTTTGATAGTTAAAATGGTTGTTGAAAATTGGGGCGCGATTCAAAAATCAACCAAATCAATTTGGGAGGGTGTTGGAGGAATCGTCTCGGCTGTTTGGGAAGGAATTAAAAATACCGTCAAGGCAGGAATTAACTTTGTGATTGATAAAATCAATTCATTCATTCGTCTTGCAAATAGCGTTACCAGCATCGCAAGCGCAATCGGTGTATCGATTCCTGCAATTCCTGAAATTCCGCGCCTTGCAAAAGGTGGGATTGTCACAAAGCCAACTCTTGCAATGGTTGGTGAAGCCGGACCCGAGGCAGTCATTCCGCTCAATCGTGCTCGCGGTGGTAGTGGAATTGGCTACACAATCAATATCACAGTGAACGGCGACATATCTGGTCAAGACATTGTTGATAAAGTCGGTGAAGCTCTCATTCGTAAACTTCAACTAAGTTCGGCAGCAGTATGATGCATTTCAGAATCAACAGTGCCGACGTAACGTCAAACGTCACTGCAGAAACATTCCGCAAGGTTGATCAGCTTCAACAGCGCACCGATAGCTGTACATTCAACATGCACAACGGTACAAAGCCAACTGAGAATCAAGATTTGAAAATATACGATGGAGCGACGATTGCTTCGGCTGCTGGTGCTACGATGACACTTAATGCTGATTATCAGGCCGACGTTAGTGTTTTCTACGCAGGACAGGAGCTATACATTCGAATCGGCGATGCAGATGAGGAAAAAGTGACGGTCAGCACATACACGGAAAGCACCAATACTCTCGTACTTACCGCCGCACCATCCGGAACAGTATCAGCAGATGATAAGATCGGTGCCTTGATTTTTGGCGGTGTGGTCGCGCGAGTGACTGATCGCAATCTTCACTCTCTCGTGAACCTTGAGTGGACAGTGACGGGCGTGGATTACACAAAGATATTCGATAAAAAGCTCATATCCGATACGTGGGCAGATGTCGATTCGCGCTATGTCATCAATTCATTCGTCAATAGTGATGTGAATTATAACAGCACCCTTGACACGATCGACTATGCTGACAATACAGCCATTCAAGCAGAGTTTACCGAGAGTAGTGATGGTGGAAACCCAACGATTGATTCAGCTGATTATCTCGAAGGCGATTCTTCGGGTGTGTTCACGTGGACATTTTCGGGTGGTACAGCTATTTGGGCTTGGACACCAACGAGTAAAGACGTGTCTGATCTTACTGGGGTTTCTTCCGGTACTCCTACAGCAGGGCAGCTCATGCTCTGGGTAAAGACGAGCGCGTATTCTAGTATCACATCATTAAAGGTGCGAATTGGATCAGACACTACGAATTACGCAGAGGTCACGCTGACGCTTCGAAACACAACTGACTGGCAGTACGTCTTCACGAACCTTGATGACACGGCGAAAGTAGCGATCACTGGGACACCTGTATGGACAGGTCTTGACACGGCTCAAATCAGAATCGCACAGACAGCGAGCGGTACAGTACGACTAAATGGATTGCGCGTAAACGATGATGGCAGTTTCACGCTTGTAAATGTGGAAGCAACCGAAGAATTTGACGATCTCCGCTCACCACAGCTCAAACCAACTATTCTCATTAACCAGCTCGCAAAAAGTTTTGAGTATCTTTGGTACATCGATTACGAGCGTGATATTCATTTCACTGATAAAGAAACATACCTGTCGCCGTACAACCTCACGACATCCTCAACAAACTTTCACGATCTGAAAGTAGAGGCAGACGTTTCAAACATTGGCAATCGAATCATCGTCCGGGGAGGCGAGAAAACATCAACAAGCACCTATGCCGAAGTCCACGAAGGAAACAATGCAAAGCGCGAATGGATTCTCAAAACAAAGTTCAATAATTTAGCAATCACAACCGACAACAACACATCGACCGATACAATGGAAGCCGGAACTACCACCACGACGATTAACGCTACGACGCATGGACTGGTTGTAGGCGATCATATCATTAACCGCTCACGTTCCAACGCTGTACGTGAGGTACTCACCGTACCAACAGCCGATCAATTCACGGTCGAAGCTGTAACAAGTCAAGCAAGTGGCGATACGTTTTCAAAATTTGCAACGACCGCAACGGATGGCGTTGAGGGATTAACCGACGAAACGACTGTCAACTATGTCGCAAATAGCAATGAAAAGTCAGTCCGTGCGGTAGACGCTACAGCGACACTCCCAGCCGCCACCTTCATTCGCTTTGCCTACAACGAGCGTGTACCAATTCAATTGCAGTACACTGATGGAGCAAGCTCAACAGCCCTCAAAGCTCTCGGACTTGGTGACGGGATATTCGATCTTGATCCGATCACTGATCGGAACATTCAAGATATCCAAACAGCTCTGCTCATCGCGCAGGCGAAAGTCAATGAATTTGCCAACGCCATAGTGACAGGATCATTCAGAACAAATCAGAAGGGACTTCGTTCCGGGCAGATTATTCAGATCACTGATACTACGCGAAGCATTGACACAACGTACCTCATTCAACAGGTAAACGTTTCGCAGACTGGCGGAGCTTTCCACGATTATCTCGAGTATGATGTGAAGTTCGGCACGACACTTTTTGGTTGGATTGAGTTTATGCAGAAGCTCCTGCGGACGAAGGATCGAATCGAATTGAACGTTGATGATATTATTGAAACGTTCGCAACGTCGGCTGAAGATATTACAACAAATGACACGAATCAAGTAGCGAAGGATGGGGGATTCAAGTATGCTAAAGTTACGGAGGATATTACGTTGAATGATACAAATCAAGTAGTCGATTTCACGCCACCTTGGAAATTTGAACCAAGTGTTGGACAGACACTTACAACACGTTTTAACTTATCAAGTTTTACAGCATAATCTATTTATATGGAAAATAAAGAATCAATCAAACTCAAAGGGATTCACACAATCTCTGTATGTAAAGCCACCTCAGATGATGCTCATTTTCTTGAGCAAAAGCTCGATGAATTTCGTTTGAAGCGCGGATTTCTTATGCAGTATGGGCTCAATACTTTTGAACGGATGAAGGCATTATGGGATGAATACAATTATTATCTCGGACTTCTTCACAAGAAGTATCTTGTCAATCAAGTAGTTGTTGAAAATATCACCTGTACGGTTGGAAGAACTGTTATCGCCCAACGAATAAGCGGAACGAATACCTATACATTGAATGTCGCCTATACGGCACTAGGATCGAGCAGTGCGGCACCGGCAGTGGGTAATACAACGCTCGGAACGGAAGTCTATCGCAAAGCCCTTTCTTCAGGTACTAATTCAACAACCACGGCACTGGTCGAAACATTTTTCACTGCGACGGAAACGAGTGGAACCTATGAGGAGTTTGCAATGTTTATCGACGGAACAGCTGCTGCTAACTCTGGTCAGCTTCTTAATCGTTTCACAACTTCGATCACAAAGGCTGTGACGGAGACCTTGAACGTACAGTCATCATTGGCAGTGGCAGACGCGTAATTCATAACTAAAAAACTATGGCAACAGACTACGTATCAACAACCAAAGCCGCAAACGATGACGTGACGGCGACAAACAACAATAACATAAGAGCTGATTGTATCCGTCGCGCGGGCGACTACGAAACAGCGGCTGGCACGGGCGACGCTATCACCCTTGCAATCGACTCTTCGATCGCCGCGTACGCTGCTGGGCAAGTGTTTCGTTTTCAGGCAGCCGCAGCAAACACTACGTCAGCAACGCTCAATGTAAACTCTCTTGGCGCAAAGACAATCAAAAAGTATAACGACCAGAATCTAGTCGCGAATGACATTGAAAGTGGAATGGAAGTTTGCGTGATCTATGACGGAACGAATATGCAACTTCAAACACCGACTGCTACGACACCAACGCCAGTGAGTGTTCAAAATAGTTCGTACGTTTACGCAGCAGACGCAGAAGCCAGCGATACATACGTCATTACGCTTTCCCCTGCACCGACGGCTTACGCAACGGGGCAGGTGTTTCATTTTAAGGCAAATACTTTGAACACTGCGGGTGCAACTCTCAATGTAAACTCTCTTGGCGCAAAGACGCTTGTCAAAAAATATAATATCGCTCTTGAAACTGGTGACATCCTTGCAAATCAGATTGTGACCGTCGTTTATGACGGAACGAATTTTCAGGTGTTATCAAAGTTGGCAAGAACAGTATATAGAAGTAATGGTGTCGACGGCTCGCGCGCATTCAGCGCAGTAAGTAGCACACTGACCATCGCTCATGGGCTGGGAAGGGCTCCAAACATGGTTCGTGTTGTAGCTGTGCTTGGAAACAATGCGACCATTATCCATGCACAATCAAATGGGGTATACAACGGCTCAACAACAGCATGCACAATGTGGGCAGACCGAGATGCTTCGTCGGCTATAGCTGAAACAAGCACGTCGAACATAGTCGTTCTTTACGGAGCCACAACTGGAGCAGTCTCTGGAGCAAGTCAAACAGCTACGGTTTCAGTAGATGCGACCAACATATCACTGGTATTCACAAAAGGAGGTTCGGGTCATGAATCATCAAACATATACATTATGTGGGAAGCCGAAGTGGACGCATAGCACCTCGCTGGAAGCTCCCAGACGCTCCCAGACGTGCGGAAATGTGAAAGACGTAATATCTACCACCCTACTCAAAAATCAACGCTGAGAGAGTCGTATTGCTACTTATTTTTTAAATAATTTATTGCGTTTAATAGAATTTTTTGATCTTCTTTTGCGGATCCAATCATAAGATTGCAAGAATTACAAATCCATCCTCTAAATTTCCCAGTATTGTGATTATGGTCATACCTTAATTTTTCTGTAGATCCACATATTTCACATTCTTGCCCGTCTGGTGGAAGAAATCCAAATCTACCATTTATATTACAAGCAACCCTACATCGAAGACCTATAAAACCTGTTTTTTTATTTTTTTTACCCTGCGCTTTTAATTTTACTTTACCACAAGTTGAACAATAACCAGTTCTTAATTCGTGATTTACATTACTTAATCGATGAATCCATTTTCCCATAAAAAATAAGCGCTTACTTGTATCCCTAGCTCCGAAGCCCACCCTTATTGGGTGGGCTTCTTTGTTATATCTACGATCGTTCTATGCCTGGAACGTTATGCCACCATCAAAAGTGTTTGGCTTCTCCCCTTTCATCATTGCCTGTAATTCAGGACTCGCGCACGAGTAGAGGATTTCTTTTACATCTTCCTTTGAGAGCAAATTTCGTTCAACGAGCTTGTCGATGATTGTTTGCCACAATTTGATAGTATCAATACCGTTTTGGTAGACCGGCATACTAATCCTTTTTCTTGCTTTCCTTTTCCTCTTGGCTCGCCTTGGCTTTCAGCTCCTCAAGGTATTCACCCACGTAGAAAAAGTATGTCGCCGGCGGAAGGTCAGACTGGAATACCTTAAGCAAGAAATCAAGTTGCTCATTTGAAAGTTCAAATGTACCTTCTTCCGCATCGACAATCTTATTGCTGATCCGACCGGAAAGTTTACGAATATCCCACGGAGCGATGATTTGCTTGCGCTCTTTGTCCCAGTGCTCTTTCTGCATCCAATTTGAGATCGCACCGTTGATCGTCTCTTCAAATTCTTTGACTGGATCAAACTTCTCTTTCGGATAACGCTTGATAGCTTTTTTTTCAGCTTCGCTTCGTTCAAACGGTTCAATTCCTTCTTCTTTATTACCGCGTACGAGCGCGTCAACCATTTGTTCACGTGCATCTTTTGTTTCCTTCTCTAACTTTTCAGCGATGTTCGCTGGGTACTTAACAGATTTCAAGTCGCAAGTTATCATAAAATTATTCTAAAGGATTAGACTTTTTTAATTCAACATCATAACCATTATCGCGCAAGTACGCCACAAACGAATCAATTTGCTTTTCCTTCGATAAAGCACTTTCCGCTGGCGGGTCGACCTTTACTTGGGAATCTTGGTTGATTGATTCAGGTGTTGTCTGAAAATTCAGCGTAGGAATCTGAACGGCTTTAATAAAGTCATCCATTGACCACTCACCTTTTAATTGAAAAGCTCGCTCGGTGACTTTCTCTAGTTTCTTTATAAGTTCAACTGATGATTGTTCGCTAGTGATATTCACATTGAAAGGAAAAGCAAACGGATTAACAAACACATTTGCCTTACAATTACCGCAACCAACACTGTAGTTTATTGTTCGATCGAGTGAAAGAAGCGCGAATACTTTTTTAGTCTCCATATTTTTTCTTATGGGTTAGGTGCCAATGTTTACAAAGGGGACAAGGATACACGCGAATCGGTAATTTCTTACCATATTCGCGACCGTTCTTTTGAATGTAGTTGAGTTTTGAAATTGCGTCACGTTTGGAATATCCAATTTTATCACAAATCATAACAGTGATTTAGAGAAGCAACACCGGGACAAGCCAAGCATTGCTTCTCCGGCAGGGTGGAAATCCATTAGAGGGCGATGGTCGAGGCTTCTGCCTGCTTACCGAGCGACGTTGCGCACGTCCAGCATACTCTGGGTATTTGTCCCGTCTTCACTACGAAGAATTGCTTCTGTCCTAGCGAATTGTAGAACGTGCCACTATGATTGCAGAAGATGCAGATGCACTGGAGTTGACGGTCTGTTGCCACCTAGATTGCTCCTTTCAAGAGAACTCTCGCACCGATAGCGATACAGAGGACTACGAGTGCCACTGTGAAGATGAGAGCATCTCTTGTCTCGTTGCTCATGGTCTGATGTCCGGGTGATCGAAGCGGTTGTGAAGATGGATCGATGGACGGTGAGTCTTGGTGTTCTGGATCATAGCCTTCATATAAAGCTCATGAACGGAAGAACAACAACTGAGACAGAGCACATATCCTTTGAAAGGAATGTAGCTTCCCTGCGGATCATTCTTACAGATCGAGCATTGCAACCTAGCCACCATCTTTCTGGTTCAACTCGAACCGTACAAGCTCACTACAGGGGCGACAAATGTCGTGCAACGAGTTTGGAATCCTGATGAACGAATAGCTGTCTTGCCCGCATAACCGACAGATTGGTTCTTTGGGCTTTGGCTTCTGGTTCGGTGGATGACCCATATCTCCTCCTAACGGATTGTAAGGAACGATCGGGATATTGCTATCCCTGCGATACCTTATGCGCGAGCGTGAGGACATTGAACCTCATATTGACCATCAACACCGCTTTCTGTGAGCTAGTAAGTCAGCTACGAAGGGGCTAGCTAACTATCGGAGCCTACAACTACGGTATGTCTGAACAATCGCTACCTGCCACTCGCATAATGAGGAAATAATCCTACAGCTTATAAGCCGTGATAGGGCTGTCGCCCCAATTACTTCCTCCTACTTGCTCATGTGCGATCGCATACGGCACACACGAGCAGATAGGAATAAACAATCAATGAAAGATCATCCAAAAAGTAGTGATGTAAAACATCCACAACGCTGTAAGAAATACAAGCCCGATTGCAACCCCAGTCAAAAACTCTATAAAAAAGTGTTTCATATTCCCATTATATCACCTACCTCAAAATTGTGAAACATCAAATGAAGCCATCTTTGTTCAACTTATTACAGTGCGGACACTCTTGTATATCGTATCTATGAGGCTCTTTAGTCGGTTGATAATTGAGATCGTAGTGTTGGTGACAATTCCAGCACCGGACTGACGGAAAGCGGTTAGAATCTTTCTCTGTCTCCTTTTCCTCGTGTTCTACTTCTTCCTCCATATAATAATTTTGATATGAATTTTTGCCAGCGATTTGGTTTTTTGAATGTTGGAATGTTCGGACTCGCTGTCCACGTTGATGTGAAGTATGTTTGCGCGATCAGCCCATTGATAAAAGATTTGACTGTTGACGGAGCCACTAGCCACGCCGAGCTACCGAGTCCATCGGTGTGATTGTAAAACTCATCGAATACGGACTCCCAGCTTTGCTTTTGAAATTCAGTTCTTATTTTTTCGTGCGCATTACATTCTCCGCCCTTACGTTCGGGACAATCTATTGATGTACATGTAACCATAGATTTTGGCTCGGGCACTTCTATTTCTGGCATATAATTTTATTATCAATCAATTTTTGGTATATTCGTTCAGCGATCAGAAGGCGATATTCTTTTGTCATTGCGTGGTAGGCAATTGCAAAAACAATCGCCCATAAGCAGTTCCAGAGTGATTTGAGGATGGTCATTTCTTTTTATCTATAGAGATTTATAATTCTTGATGTTTGTCGGCACTCTACCTTCCGTATGCTCTTTCAGAGCAAAGTCGTAGTATTCAAACATTTTCTCTTTAGAGTAAGAGTGCTTGATGAAGTCCACCATGTCTGACAGATTAAAGAAGTAGTCTGCGATAACAAAAACTCCTCCTATATCATCAGCTATCCAGTAAGATTCTGCTCCGTTACCGAAGTATCGAGCGGAGAAGTATTCGGCTAGGTTATTGGTGGCGTACTCCCACAATGTTAAAAATTCTGATTTCTTCATATTGGATTAGAGATTAACAGTTACAAGTTCATACATACTTTTTATGTTTTCCTCCCAACCAAGTTCTTTTAAGTATTCAATAGCATCTTTCCTTTTGAAAAAAGCATGAGCAGAAATTGCATAGAATCCATTTGGTTTTACCTCTCTTAGTTTGGCGAGCGGATAAAAGTTTTCAGGTCGCATTGTAGTATCTTTGTGTTTCCAAATGTAGAGTTTCACACCCCACCTCCTTTCAGCCCCTTCATTGCCGAGAGAACGGCAGAACGGCAGTCGTTCCATGAATCTTCACACGCTTCATTCCATACTTCTTGACTTCTATTTAAAGTGAATGGTCTTTTTATCTCCTCAGGCACACACCCAACAGCCATCTCCAAGCCAGACTTAATACCAGCGGAGTAGGCGGAGTCATGGATTTGGTCGATAAAAGTCAATAGCTTATTTACTAGAACAATACCCTCCTCGTCTTCTCCTTCATCCATTGTTATGTCGAATAAAGACATTTTTTCACCGCCTCCCCAATCTTTATGATTCGGGATTCGCACTTCTGAAATGATTTCATAGAGTTGTTCTTCATACTCCTCCCTCAAACTATCGTGCGTTTTTTCTGGGGTCATAACCTTAGTACAAAAGAAATGATTATTTTTATCCGTACCTCTTTGACAGTTTGGTGTGTGTAGAATCTCCCTCACACTCCCCACCTGAGCCGTACAGGGGTTGGGGGTGAAGGGGTT
>ERZ1292629.229-Hain-H43-01um-R1-229-length-59375-cov-14_pt1 | contig 40354 bp, 48 predicted proteins | sample MGYA00564399_ERZ1292629 | MGnify/ENA primary metagenome ERZ1292629 (study PRJEB36523, sample SAMEA6512636) | groundwater metagenome | collected 2019-01-08 | study: AquaDiva: Metagenomics assemblies of 32 groundwater samples
AGAGATTCTAACCTTGTGACAATTGTAAAAATTATGTCTTGATTATTGTTGTTAGAATACCCTCTTTTACCTTTATAGATTGTAACTCCTTTTCCAAGGTCTTGTGTTAGTTTTTTTCTTATCTCTTCGCTTTTATCAGAGATAATAGTTACACCTATATACTCTTCAACACCCTGAATAAAGAAATCAACTGTTTTTGAGGCGACAAGGTAAATAATAATTGAATAAAGAGCTACTTCAATTCCTAAAGAAAGTGCAGCAAAAGAAAATATAATCAGGTTTATTAGGAATATTATTTCACCAACAGTTAGACTTATCTTTCTGCTCAAATAAACTGAAAGAACTTCTGTTCCATCAAGAACAGCACCTCCTCTTACGCTTAAACCAATTCCTGCACCAAGCAAAAAACCTCCAAAAATTGCAACAAGAAGCTTATCTGAAGTTATAACAGGGTAATGCACAAAAACCAAGGAAAGTGAAAGCCCTAATATTGCAACAAAAGTTTTTATTGCAAAAGTTTTTCCAATCTGATGCCTGGCTAAAAAGAAAAATGGAATGTTAATTATAAAAATAAGTATTGAAACTGATATAGGAGTCAAAAAAGAGAGTAATAAAGAAATACCTGTAACCCCTCCGTCTATAAAACCGTTAGGGACTAAAAAACCTTTAAGACCAAATCCTGCAGTCAAAACGCCTAAGGCAATCAAGAAATATTCTTTAATAATATTAAATATCCATCTAAAAACACCTATTTTTCTAAAATCCATATAGTATAACAAGGTTTATAATTTTTAAATGTTGATACTTAATTATGGACAACATAAGAGAAGAATTGATTAGGGAATTAAAAAAAGCAGAGATAGTTTCATATGGGGATTTTACCCTAAAAAGCGGAAAGAAATCTAATTTTTATGTTGATTTGAAAAAAGTCTTTGGAAATCCAAGAATATTAAGTTTAATATGTGAAAATCTATATAATTCTTTAACTTTACTGGATGAAAGACCAAATGTTATTGCAGCTTCAGGTTATGGGGGGATTCCTATTGCAACTTTATTATCTGTTAAAACAGGCCTCCATTTAACATTAGTTAGAGAAAAGACAAAAGATCATGGAGAGAATTTAGTAATTGAAGGTTATATCCCTAAAAAAGAGGACAAAATAATTATAATTGACGATGTTTTTTCAGCAGGAACAAGCATTAATAATACAATAGATGGACTTAAAGGAACACAGGCAAAAATTTTAGGAGCTATTGTAGTATTAAACCGAGAAGAGGCTAAGGCTAATTTTCCTTTAAAATGCTTAATAAGTTTAAATGAATTGGTGGAAGATGAAAATAAATATTGAAAATTTAAAACAAAAAAAACCAATTAAAGAAAATCAAAGATTTTCAATAATCGATTTGAAAAAAACCAAATCAATCAAAGAACTTCTTGAATTTGGAATAATAAACATAGACAAGCCTTCTGGGCCAACAAGCTTTGATGTTTCAGAATTTGTCATGAAAAAACTTGGCTTGAGAAAAACATCTCATTTTGGAACGCTTGATCCTCAAGTCACAGGAGTTTTGCCAATTGCACTGAACAGAGCCTGCAAGCTCACTGGATTTTTCTTGGGAGAAGACAAAGAGTATGTTGGAATAATGAGGATTCATGGAGAAGTTTCCATTGATAAAATTAAAGAAATAATAAAAGGAAAATTTACGGGAGTAATCACCCAGAAACCTCCTGTCAAGTCAAGAGTCAAAAGACAGGAAAGACAAAGAGAAATCAAAAGTTTTGAAATTCTCGAGCAAGATGGAAAAGATTTTCTTTTCAGATCAAATGTTCAGGGAGGGACTTACATAAGAAAGCTTATAGATGACTTAGGAAAGCATATTGGAGGGGCTCATATGTTAGAATTAAGAAGAATTCGCGCAGGAATATTCAAAGAAAAAACAATTATTAATTTATATGATTTTGAAAAGGCAGTTGATGAATATAAAAAAGGTGATGAAAAACTGTTAAGAGATATTATAATCCCTGCAGAAATTGTGTCTGAAGTTTACCAAGTTATTGAAATAAAAAAAGATTTTGTTGAAAAGATTTTACACGGCTCACCGATACATAGCCATTTTCTGGATAAAAAGGAAAACTTAGAAGCAGACAAAATTATTTGTGTATTTTCAGGTGATAAATTCATTGGGATGTTTAAAGTTGTTAATCAAAATGGTATTTTTGCAAAACCAGAGTTTGTTATGCAGGAGATTCGCTAAGATAGACCATATAAATCTTTAAAAATTCTTAAAACTATTATAGTTTATGGCTTCAGCAAATTATATCTTTGGACGTGACTTGTCTTTAGACGACTTTGATAAATATATTTTACCTTTGTTAAATCAAAGGGGTGTTTTTGTTCAAGATAAAATGGTTATTCCTTATGTGGAAGTCATTCCTTTTGCTGATGGTACCAGATTGGATGATAGGAAAGTTGTTTTAACAACACTTGTAGGAAATGATTTAAGTGCTGAATTAATCAGGAAGGATCTAGAGATAGCACATGAAGAAGTTGAAAAAAACTTTCGGGCTTCAAAGACAAAGCATGAACATCCTGCTATATATGGGCACCAGTTACATCCTGACGACTTAAGAATTGTTGGAACTTATCATGAAGATGAAGCCGGATCAAAACTATTTGCTTCAGTGGCTTTGAGTTATCTTTTGGAAAGTCATGAACAAATGGCAGAAGAAATAGAAGAGAATGTAAGAAGTCTTCTTGAGAAAAAATTAAATGAATTTTAATAATTTTTAAGATATAGGTTAATTATTCTTCATCTAAATTTATCAAACCTTGCTGGATATCTCGTAAAACTTGAGGGTACATGGCACATTCTACTTTAATGAGCCTTGCTTCTAAAGTTTCAACAGTATCATTTTCATATCTTGGAAATTTATATTGAGCTAATATTCTTCCTGAATCATAGCTGGAAGTGACCACGTGAACTGTTGCCCCAGATTCAACATCATCTGAATCAATTATTTTTTGAATAACAGCTCTCCCATGCATTCCTTCTCCGCCATATTTTGGCAATAAAGACCTGTGGATATTTAGCATTCTATTTTGATAAAAGTCTATCAAGACATCCTCTACTTTCTTCATATAGCCTGCGCAAAGAACAAGATTAACATCATACTCTTTTAGTTTTCCTAAGATTGCCTCATCAGGATTGGTTGAATTTTTAGAATTTACGCAATAGTTAGGGATTCTACTTTTATTGGCAAAATCTAAGACCAATGAATTTGGATTATTACTTATAATAACTCTAGCTTTTGCATCAAGCTCTCCTTCATTTATCTCTCTAACTATCGCTTTAACAAGAGTTCCATTATGCGAAGACAAAAAACCAAGCCTTAAATCCATGAAGGATTAAAGAGAGGATTGTTTTTATTATTTTATGTATTAAGGAGAATTTGCAAAACAACAACCTTTAAAATCTATTAATTCTCAAAATTATATCTTATGCCCAGTTCGCATAATGGTATTGCACAGGATTGCTAATACATTACTCTGACTGGAAATATCATCGCCAATAGAAAAAATAACAAAATAACTGTAATAATTGATATCACGATAATCTTCCAATAAGACATTTTAGTCTTGCCTTTTCTTTTCATATATGAAAGAATCCCAATAAAAAATAATCCTATCAATAAAGATACTATGAAATGCCCAGTAAGATGTATTAATTCAGAGCTAAAGACAGTTATGTAACGCCCACTGGGACCCCAACAAGCCGGGGGATATGGAGAACAACCCTGGTGGATTTCTATAAAACTCATATAAATAAGAATTAGCCTAGTATTTTAAACCTGCCGAACACTTCAAAAGTTTTAATAACTTCTTCTTTTTTTAGTAATAATGCGCCACATAATATATTTTTCAAGCAAAGCAGCAACATCAGGAAAAGCTTTGTCAGATGGAAACCTGATGAAAGCTGGAAGAATGGATATTGCAATTCATTCTTTGATCCAAGGGCTTTTTCTTAGCCATGATTTCAGAAAAGATGTTGTTTTTCATCTTGTTTTTTATGGAATGCCTGATCCTCCTAAACACATAGAAATTCAGGTTAAAGAAGGAACTCCAATAAGCAAAAGAGATGTTGGAAATTTAATTAAGAAACTTCTTTACAAATACAGGTCTGGAGAGAAAAAAGAAGTGTTTCCAGGATGTTTTATTGAAAAAAAATCTCTTTTAAAAGTAATAGAAGAATTGATTAAAGAAGAAAATGAAATTTTTGTTTTAGATAAAAAGGGCAGAGATTTGAGGGAAATTGAAATTTCACCAAAAAATGCATTTATTCTAGGAGATCATGAAGGCCTGCCTAAAAAGGAGCTGAAAAGACTTAAAGGTATGGCTGTTTTAACGTCTGTTGGTCCAAAAATATATTTTGCCTCTCAAGTTGTTGCGATTATCAACAATGAAATGGACAGAAGATTTAATGATTAATTTTATTAACAACATAAACTTCTTTATAAAATGAAAAAGAGAGGGGTGTCTGAATTAGTAACTATTTTATTGGTAATCCTTATTGTGATAATTGCCCTAACTATTATTTGGGTTGTTATCAAAAATGTTATAAGCGGCAGCAACGATGAAATATCGCTTAACAAATTGACTTTAGATGTTAGTATAGAATCTGTTTTAATAGACAACAGCTCAAACAATATTAGTGTAAGAGTCAAGAGAGACCCGGGGTTCGGGAATTTGAAGGCATTGAAATTTATTTTTTACGGCTCTCAAAATAGCGAAGAATTCTTAAGACAAACTAATTTATACGAACTTGAAACTGAAATTTTCTTTTTTCATCTTAGTAATCTTAATGCCACAAATCTGACAAAAATTTCAATAGCTCCAGTGTTAATGCCCAATTCTGGCAGAGAAGTTATAGGAAATATAATTTATACTTATAATATAGGAGAAAATCCTCCCTCAGCAAGCTCTAGCTCCTCTTCCAGCAGCTCTTCTTCTAGTTCATCAAGTTCCAGTAGTTCTTCAAGTTCTTCATCCAGCTCATCATCAAGCACCAGTTCTGGAGGGTGCACACCTTTAAAAAATTGCTCTTATTATAATGCGACTTGTGGAAATCCTGATGACGGGTGTGGAAATCCTTTAAATTGCGGAAGCTGTTTATCAAATCAAACTTGTAATGTAACATATCAGTGCAGTTATATTCAAGCATGCAATTTAACAAATGCATTTTGGAGCTCTTCAAATGTTAATGAAAGTCAGCAAGTAACTTTAACAGTTCAAGGAACAAATTGCAACAATCAACAAGTCAATTTTGTAGTCTGGGAGCATGATTTCCCTGGAGGATTTCCATTTGACGATGGTGTTGCATTAAATCCTTCAGATGCTGTCTTTTCAGGCAGTACAGCGGCAACATCATGGGCTGCAGAATTTCAAAATGAGAGTTTTCCTGAGACAGAGCCTCCAGAATATTATTTTATTGCTAATCTAACCGGCAATTCTAGTTTAAGGATACAAAGCAGCGAGCCAAAATTAAGTGTAAATCAAAATCAGAGCAGTATAAAATCAAACTCAAAAGACAACGAAATGTATACTCAAAAAGAAGTTTTTTTGGTTTCAAGCAAAAACTGGAGAAATGTTCTAGAGCTTGTTCCTTTAGCTATATGGGAAGACACAAAAGCTGAAAAATACCCTTTATTGATAGTTCAAGAAGATGAACCAACCAATTTTGCAATCAAACAAACAGATTCTCCTTCCTTCAGCCTTAATAATTGGGATTTAATGCCTTATTTAGGAAGCAATTTCTCAACCTGCAATGCTCTATCACAGCTAGGATGGTATGGATTCAATTATGTCTGCCCTATAGAAGGAAACTTCACAGAAAACACTTTTACATTTTGGACAAACCAAAGCCAGATAATTCATTTTGGCATTCACATGAAGAATATTGCAAATGCAACTAAAAACATAACAATTTATGAGCTAAATAATCCTAATAATTTTATTATTTCCCAGCAGGGAAATTCACAAAACTTCATCTTTTTAGCTGGAGAAGAAAAGATAGTTTATTTTAATTACAGCAATAATTATTCAAATGCAAGCTCTTATGACAGTTATTCTATTATGAAATTTCTAAGAGACTACCAAACACAAAACATCACAATCATCGGACAGTTATCTCCAGAATTTGAAAATAATATTTCTTCATATTCAACAAAAAAAATCTCTGCCAATAACTATTTCAAATATTGGAAAAGCATTAACAGCACGATTTACGTTGAAGACAACTACACTCTTGCATTGATAGCATCAGCTTATGCCTCTTTATTAAATGCTCCTTTAATCATTGATAATTCATCTTATGAAAATTCAAGCATCCTGCAGAACAGTTATGTTATCTGCGTGCAAAATATGCCCGGAACGCTTCAAGGATGCAATGAAAGCTATAATATTTTTGAAATTCAACAAAAATATTACAATAAAACATCTACTGACAAAATAATACTCACAAATCCAAGAGATATAAATAGTTCTTACTGTGAGCAATTTTTTTTAAGTGGAGCGAACATCATTAATAATTACTGCAAAGCTTCCCTTGTTGCGCCTATTATGGCTGCTTCAAAAAAAGAGCTGATTTTATTCACAAATGTAGAACCTTACTCTTTTGACGGTCCTGCAGATTCCGGACCAGAAAATCTTACAAAAAGTCTTGAAGTCTTTAGTTATGCAAATACACAATTAAAAAACTCATTATCTTCTCTTAACATAAGCTATACCAATTTAAGTTATCTTACTGTAATAGCTAATCCTAAATCAATTTCATTAAGCAGATTGTTTTTTGCGAATGACCATAAATATGGAGATTTTACAGGCGATGACAAAGAGGATATTTCTGTTGGGAGACTTTTTGGAGTGACTGTTTCAGACACGAGCACATTAGCTGCAAAGAGCATATTTTTTGATGAGCTGTTAACAAATGCTAAAACAAAATTTTTCAATAATTATGGAGAAGAATATAGGCTTCTTTTTAATCAAAAAGATTTTACAACACTAGACATGAGTAATTTGCACACGGAGTATCTTTACTCTGGATATAATGCCTTGTGCAAGTATGAACTTGCCATAAATTATCCAACACAATGTCTTGAGAACATGCTTCCTAATAAAAGTGATTTTACTGATAGAAATGTAATTCTGTTTTATGGACATGGAACTCCTGACTTTGGAGGAATATGGTCTTATGAAATTCCTGAACTATCATTAAGTATTGGTGCTACAGAAAGCTGCTCAAATGGAAATTATTATGGAATAAACAAAGACAAATTGTTTAATACAAAGTTCATTAGAAGAGGAGGTGTTGGATTTTTTGGAGCTTCACAAGATATTCCTTCAAGCAGGGTTAATTCTGAATTATTAAGAGGAAGCAGTGAAAATCTCTCTCTTGGGAAAATTTTAAAGAGATACACAAATGAATCTTTGAACAGTAAATATTATTATCTTCTTGGAGACCCGACGCTTGTTTATGCACTGCCTCCTTATTTTAGCAGCACCCTCTATTTGGATAATGACAACTATTATGTTAATGTAACTCTTATTGTAAAACCTGAAGATCCTGGTTATGATCCAAATAATCTTATAACGACTCCTGCAATAGTAAATGTAAGTTTAGACTACACGAATGCAAGCCTCTGCCAGTGCATAAACAGCACTATAATCAATAGAACATCCTTTGACAATGCAAGTTTCTTTTCTTACAACTCCTTATTTCAGTGGGAATTAGCATCTAGAAAAAACATAGGGGACACGGGGTTTAGAGGATTAAGCTGCAGATGCAAAAACAGCGATAACAATTTCGGAAATCCAATCACTGATACAATTTACATAAATATTCTTATTTAATAGCCTTTAATTTTTCCTACAACCCATGCCACAACCATTGCAAATATAGAAAAGATAATAACATAAATCATCACACCAACCCAATTATCAAAAGCAAGTGTTCCTATTATTCCTATGACGACTATCAATGTTAAAATAAGAGTAAAAGTTATTTTCAATGCTTTTTGAGAATAATTGAGCTTATTATTTTTTATGATTCTCTGAATAATTTTAATATCTATAACCCCTGCAAAATAGCTTACAACGCTAAAAAATAATACAAATCCCCAATTAACTATTGAAAAAAAGAATTCGTCAAAAGTGCAATAAGTGCTTACAACTAATTTTGTACACTCCCATCCTTTTTCACTATTTCCTGTTAAAAGAAGAAATATCCACAAACCAACAAATATAAACAGAAAGCCGAACAATCCGCCTTTTTTTGTGTCTTCCATGCCTGAATTGAGAGAATTTTCTATTTAAAGGTTTTGGGAAAATCTTTAATAACGGACTAAAGCTACTATTTTCATGAAAAAATCACTAAGACTTTACATTACTGGGACAGTGCAGGGAATATTTTACAGAAGTTTTGTAAAGGAAAATGCTGAGAAATTAAATGTAAAGGGGTTTGTAAGAAATCTTGAAGATGGCAGAGTGGAGGTTTTTCTAGAAGGAGATCCTGATCCAGTAAATAAAATGATTGAGCTTTGCAAACAAGGCCCAAAACACTCACAGATAAAAAATATTGAGTTAAAAGAAGAGCCTTTTCAAGGTTTCAAAGTTTTCAAAGTGCTGCATATTTAAAAGATTAAATTATCCAATTATAAATTATTAATAGAATTAGTTAAATCTTTTAGCGACAAATATTCAACTTCCCTTATCCTGCTCAAGAAAATCGGATCTGAGCCCTGAACAGAAAGTTTAGCACTAATTATAGAGGAGCCATATCTATTCATTCTTAATAGTTCAGCTAATCTGCCATTTTCTGGAACAATGTCCTTATTAAACTTTAAATGTCCGAACCTTTCAAATAAATAAACAGGAATGTTATTATCAGATAAACCATATTCAGAACTCCCTTTTCTTGCTGAAGTCATCTTTATTTCCAGAGGAACTTCTGCTGTAAAACCTGCATAATCATCAGGACATTCTATCCCCATCTAACATTAATAAAAATCAAATTTATAAAGTTTTAGATAATAAAATATAGATGATCTACACAAATTCTGACGGAGGCGCCAGGGGCAATCCAGGACCAGGAGCCATAGGAATTATTATCAGAGACAATGAGGAAATCCTTACAAAATACAGCCAGTTTATCGGAAGGAGAGTCACAAACAATATTGCAGAATATGAAGCGTTAATCAAAGCTCTTGAAATTGCGTCTAAATTTACAAAGGATGAAGTAACTTGTATTTTGGATTCAGAGTTAATTGTTAATCAGCTTCTTGGAAAATATAAAGTCAGAAATCCGCAGATGCTGGAATTGTTTTTGATAGTTCAAAAACTTCAGGAGAATTTCAAAAAAATAAAATATGATCATGTTTCAAGATTAAATAAATTCCAAAAGATGGCTGATGAGATGGTTAATTCAGAGCTTGAAAAAGAAGGATTCAGGAAAAAAAGATATTACGCAGATGGATGAAGATTTTATGGGTCAAAAAGATAGGAACTTCTGATAATTGGCCCTCTGTCTACTGTTTTTTCTAATATTGAAATGTTGTTAAAGCTCTCTAAAAAATTTGGACGAAATTTAGAAGCATAATTCCACACTTCTTTAAAATTACTTCTGATTCCTTTTGCAACAGTCACATGCAATTTTTTTCTCAACCCATCATGCTCGCTCCAGCCAACTTCCCTCAGTTGTCTAAGACCATTAATAAGTTTTTCAAACTGCAAAAACATTTCGTGAGATGGAACTACCTCAAGATACAATACATTTTGATCAAAATTGCTAAAGCCTTTAATATTCATGAGTGGCGGCTCTTTTTTTCTTACAAAATCAATTAAATATTCCTCCAAAACACGCGGAGAGCTCAGTTCAAATGGATTTTTTAAAGTTACGTGAGGAATTGATCTTTGGTTAACATTTTGCAAATTAAATTCCCTTTTAATTTCCTTTAAAAAAGCCTCACAGTATGTTTGAACTCCTTGGCTTGGAAGAAAAGCAAGGTAATATCTCATAAAAACATAACCCTCAAATAATTTATAAACATTTATTCACTGATATAATTATGTCGCGGGAAGATCAGATAATAAACGAGAGACTAAGAAAGCTGAAAGAACTTAGAGAAGCAGGAATAAATCCTTATCCTAATAAGTTTGACAAGAGGAACACTTGCTCTGAATGTGGCAGATCTAAAGTTGGTGTTAAGGTAAAAACAGCTGGAAGAATTATGTCTAAGAGAGATATTGGAAAAATTGCTTTTTGTGTCATGAGAGATGGAACAGGGGATATTCAGCTGGTTTTTCAAGAAGACAAAACACCAAAGAAAGCATTTGATCTTTTTAACAAGTATATTGACAGCGGGGACTTTGTTGGAGTTGAGGGAAAAATTTTCACAACAAAAACAGGGCAGATTTCAATTCTTGTGAATAATCTTGAAATTTTAAGTAAAAGCATTCTGCCTTTGCCTGAAAAATGGCACGGATTACAGGATGATGAAGAAAAACTTAGAAAGCGTTATCTTGATATATTGATGAATAAAGAAACTAGAGAGCTTTTTGAAAAAAAAGCTGTTTTCTGGAAAACAATAAGAGAATTCTTAATAAAAAAGGGATTTACTGAAGTTGAGACTCCAGTAATTGAGACTTCTGCTGGCGGAGCAGCAGCTACGCCTTTTAAGACACATCATAATGCTTTAGACATTGACGTTTATCTCAGAATTTCAATGGGAGAGTTATGGCAGAAGAAACTTATGGTTGCAGGGTATGAAAAAACATTTGAAATTGGAAGGCTTTTTAGGAATGAGGGAATGGATGCCGAGCACCTGCAGGATTACACATCTATGGAATTCTATTGGGCCTATGCAAATTATGAGGATGGGATGAAATTAGTTGAAGAAATGTATAAAGAAATCGCAAAAAAAACCATAGGGACATTGAAATTTGAGAGTAGAAAGCATGAAGTTGATCTTGGAAAAAAATGGGAAATTTATGATTATGAATCAACAGTAAAAAAATACACTGGAATTGACATCTACAAAGCTTCTGAAAAAGAAATCAAAAAGAAACTTGACGAGTTAAATATGGATTATGACCTCAATGTTGGAAAATGGAGGCTAGTTGATATATTATGGAAGCACTGTAGAAAAAAATTAAAGGGACCTGGGTTTTTGATAGAGCAGCCAGCTGAATTAACGCCTTTAGCAAAAAGAAATCCGAAAGACCCCAGAAAAGTTCAGCAATTTCAGGTGATTATTGCTGGAACAGAGTTTGGGAATGGATATTCTGAGTTAAATGATGCATTGGATCAAGAAGCACGTTTTAAGGATCAAAGAAAAATGAAAGAAGCTGGCGACTCTGAGGCACATGAGCATGATAAAAGCTTTGTAGAGGCCTTGAAGTACGGAATGCCTCCAACCTGCGGATTTGGGGTAAGTGAAAGTTTTTTCTCGTGTTTAGTTGATAAGCCCATCAGAGAATGCGTGATTTTTCCTTTAATGAGGTCTTCTGAAGGAAAATGATTTATAACATTGCATAACATAAAAATTTATATAATTACTTCACTTCTATTCCACCATGAGTGATGCTATAAAATATAATGAGAAAGTTTTAGGATGGATCCATAGTTACACAGGAGACGACACCTCAAAATTTAATATTGTAATGGAGGGATTTGGTTCTCTTGAAATAATGTGCAAGGGGTCTGATGAAGAAATTCTAAATATCGGGGAAATGCCTTCTTTAACTTTTAAAGAATTTAAAGATCAAATTATATCAAAGACGAAAAGAATCTACTTATCAGATCATGAATATAATATAGACTTCCACCCCATCCCAGCCAAAAAAAGGGAATAATTATAGGTTGTTATATTATATTAAAGAATTTTATTCTGAATTAACCGACAACTCAATAAAATATATCTCTTTCAGGGCTTGAAATCCTGGGCATTTTTTCTATATTCTAAACACATATTATAATAATCTATTCCAACAGCAGTTTCATCTCTTATATTTTTAATAAGATCGTCTGGAGTGTAGTTAGAATCCATAAATTTTATCTTATCTGTGCCTGACTTTTTTATTTTCTCTAATTGAGAAATAATTTCTTCAGCTATTTTTTCATCTATTGTTTTATACACCTATTTACCAATCAAGAAAACTATATAAATAATATTGTTGCTAAGTGTATAAATGCCAAATTTTCCAATTTCAAGAGAAAAAGCAATTGAACTTCTTAAAAAGTATAATTCTGATGAAAAGAATTTTATTCACTATTTTGAAAGTGAGGCTATTATGAAAGAACTTGCTTTGAAACTTGGAGAAAATGCTGAATATTGGGCGATGTTGGGCTTGCTGCATGATATTGATTGGGAAATAACTAAGCAAAATATTGTAGAACATCTAACCAAAGCTCCTGAAATTTTGAAAAATGCAAGTTTTGACAAAGAATTTATTGAAATTGTTTTAAGCCATGGCTATAGTTTTGAAGAGCTACCAAAATTAAAAGACAAAAAGAGAACTAAGAAAGTTGAATACGCTCTCGCAGCTTCTGAAACCCTTACTGGATTAATTCATGCTTATGCTTTGATGCGTGAAGGAAAAATCTCAGATATGGACGCAAAAGGCTTGATGAAAAAATACAAGGATAAAAGGTTCGCTGCCGGCTGTGACAGGGAGATAATAAAGGAAATTGAAAACTTAGGGATTTCACTTGAAGATTTTTTTGGAATTGGGATCGAAGGAATTAAAAAGATAAAAGGTGTTATTGGTTTGAGATGATATGGAATATTTAATTATCTTACTGGGTTTATTGTGCATATCTCTGGCACTAGAGAAAAAATTTCACATGAAGCTTTATAAGTCAAAGAGAGAGAGAGAGAGAGAGAGAGAGAGAGTAATCATTCCTTTAATTTTTTTAGTAATTGCAATAATATGGGATAGTTTTACGATATGGAGAGGGCATTGGAGTTTTGAAGGCTCAGGACTTGTTGGAATAAAAATAGGCTTAATGCCGCTAGAGGAATATTTATTTGCATTGATAATTCCTTATTTTATACTAACTTCTTACAATGCTCTGAAGAAAGAAATTTGATAATAAACAAACCAAAAAATTTATATACTTACAATTATATAAAATTATATAAATAAATATATTGATTTATATAAAGATGGAACAAATAATACATTATCCCAATTTGAAAACGGTTTTAATGGTAGAAACGGTTTTACGAGAAGCTGAAAAAATGATGACACGAGAAGAGATTAAAGAAAAACTTCCAAAACAAATAATGCATCAAACACTCAACATAATTTTGGATTATCTTGAAAAAAGAGGCATGATTATAGATAGTCATAAAGGAATTTTATGGATTTATAACCCTAATCCAAGACTAAGAAAAGCAATTGAAAAAGGAAGAGAGATAAAATTTTTGGATATAAACATTAATAAATAATGTACAATTTATTAAATAATGTCACTCATAATAAAATCAAATATAAGAAAAACTGTTCAAGAATTGGACAAAGACAAAACAATTTCAAGTGTTGCTGATGAAGTCGAACAAGCCTTAGAAAGAAAAGTTGAGGAGATTTTGAGGGATGGAATAAAAAGGGCAAGCGCAAATGGCAGAAAAACTCTGCAGGCAAGGGATTTGTAGTTAGTTTTTTATACTTCTTCGAATTTTATTAAAAAACTTTCCAAAATTATTTTTTGTATCGTGTTCCCAAATTCTAATAACTTTCCAACCCTGTTTTTTTAAATGTTTTGAAACTTCCTTGTCCCTTTCAATATTTCTCCTTATTTTTTTACGCCAATATTTATAATTTTGTTTCGGCGCACGATAATGCTTTTTGCATCCGTGCCAAAAACAACCATCAATAAATGCAACAATTTTATTTTTCTTGCTGGAAAAATCCGGTTTTCCAAAAATATTTTTAGGCTGATAAGAAAATCCAAATTTTCCCATTAATTTTTTTAATTTTAATTCTGGCTTAGTTTTTGAAGAGCGAACTTTAGACATGACCTCGCTTCTCATTTTTCTGGAAAGGATATCAGTCATTTTTTGCATCAAACAATAAACAAGGGTTAATCTTAAACTGAAGCATTTTTGCCGATTCTCTTCCAGCATCTCCGCCCTTTCTTTGCATAGTAATTTTCCCAACCTTCAAACTTCCCATGTCAGTTATTCTTATGTCTCCCTGTCCAAAAACGTTGTAAATTAAGTTTATCTATATAAACTAATTTGAATGTATCTTCTCCAATCCGATTAAATTCAAAGAGGCAATCTCCAAGTCCTCCAGAATTGTATTCCTCTATACTAATCATGTTTTCCTCTTTTAAACAATCTACTACAATCAAATCTTTATCTTTACAAATATTTAATATTTCAAATAGAGAATAATTTCTAAGTCTCGTAAAGATAGTCATATTAAATCAAAGTATTCCAACTTATTTGAGTTATTCTATTTTCAATCCTATTAAAAATTAGACTATTTGTTGGATCTCGAAATATCTTATGAGATGGTTTTTCTTTAAAATTTTTAACCAAAAAAATAAAATATCTTTTTGATAAAAGATTTGCAACCATATATTCTTTATTTGTTAAAGCTATGTTACCTTTCGATTCGTTAAGACCTTTTACTTCAACACTCAAGTAGTCCTCTTTTTCATCTTTAATTAGTTTAAAATCAAAACCACAACCAATTTTTGTAGTATCTTCAATTTTGTATCCTCTAAATAAATCAATACTCAAAAAATTATCCTTAAAATATTGCTCTGCAGCTTGTCCAGTTATAAGTCTTTTTGCAAACGAGCTTTCTTTATCTCCTTCTTTTTTTGCTACTTCTTCCATCAATACATCTAAATCTTGATTTTTATAAATGATTTTCTTAAGTAATGTTGAAAAATTTGCCAAATCTAAGTTATGAAAATTATCGTAGATCTTCTTACAATATTCCCTTATCCCTCGCTTATGCCATCCTTGTCTTTTGTTGGGAAATAATGGATCAAACTCATCTCGATAATTTTTAACGGATGCAGGTTGAACATTTAATGCTAAACCAATAACATTAAACGCTTCTGTGAAACTATCAAACCCTAAAAACTTTAAACCGTTGGTGTCGAATTTGGATAAATATAATCCTGCCAGTATTGATTTTTCTCTTAATGTAAGTTTTTTCATTTTATATCAAAAAATAGCGTTCCTCTTGCATCATTGAATCCTCTCTGTTTTCCAGATATGCTAAATGCTTGGCATGGAAATCCAGCGCATAAGACATCGTGCATGGGAATTTCATTCTCTTTTATTTTAGTTATATCCCCCCTGGGAGTTTCTCCAAAATTTTCTTTATAAGTGGCTTGAGCCTCCTTATCCCATTCAGATGAAAAAACACATTTAGAGCCATTTTTTTCCAATGCTATTCTGAAACCGCCTATGCCTGCAAACAAATCTATAAATTTAAGTCGTTTATCCTCCATGTAAATACCCAAACATGCCGATTTATTAAATATTTTGATTCTTTCAGTTGTCACTAAAAAATATAAAAACTCTTTTCTCTTTGTTCATTCATGACGAAAAATAATTCTATTCGCGGGAAAAAGGCAAGAGCTGCAGGAGGTAGATTTGAATTAAAAGTTAGGCAGCATCTTGAAGAATTAGGGTGGATTATTGGGAAATGGATGAATACTGTTGACCAGGATAAGAACGGCAAAATTGGGAAATTAGTGCCTGCAAAGCGAAAATATAATCCATTTTTAAAAGCTCTTGGAATAGGAGTTGGCTTTCCTGATTTTGTGGCCTTCAAAAGAAATGAAAATGGTAGTTATGAAGTAATTGGGGTGGAAGTAAAATCAAATGGATATTTGGACAAAATTGAGAAAGGAATGTGTTACTGGCTTTTAGAAAACAAAATATTTTCAAGGATTTTGATCGCTAAAGCTTTAAAAAAAGGAAGAAAACTAGAGATAGAATATTATGATTTTGGGAAAAAATACATTAAAGAAGATAATGACCAATATGAGAATGATTATTAAAGTGCAATAAACCTTAAAATTGTCCTTTACTTTTATTTTTTATGAATAAAACATGGTTTATTTTAGGAATTTTATTTTTCATATCAAATGTATATGCATTATGCGAAGAAAACCAGATAGACATAAACACCGCTTCTTTAGGCGAGCTTGACAAGCTTCAAGGAATAGGACCAGTTAAAGCTCAGGCAATAATTGATGCCAGGTCTTTTGGTTCTATTGATGATTTGGATAGAGTTAATGGAATTGGAAATGTAACTTTGAATAATATTAAATCTCAGGGGCTTGCCTGTGTTGATAATGATAATAATGAAGCTCAGCCTGATAAAAAAGAAAAAATTATTGAAGAGAGTTACATAGAAAAAGTAATTAATAATACAAAAGAAGAGCCTGTTGAAAATAATATTAAAGAAGTTAAAGAGAAACCTCGTATCATAAGGCTAAATGCACAAACTATAAAAAGCTCTGAAAATACAGAATTAAAAACAGGAAATTATATGTTTTATGGATTGATTGGCTTTTGCGTTTTGCTTGGAGCATTATTCTTGTTAAGAAGAAGGAAATATAAAAATGAGTTCAAAGATTGAAGCAATTATGATTTTTGAGGTTTTGGGAAAGCCTCCTGAGCATTTAGTTGAAACTCTTGAAGACATAATAAAAAGGATTGGACAGGAAAAAGGGCTTAAAGTTACTGAAAAAAAGGTAAACGAACCTAGAAAATTCAAAGAAGATGATGACATTTACACAACTTTTGCGGAAGTTAGTATTGAGTCTGACAACACGCTTGCATTGATTGCTGTGCTGTTCAAATTCATGCCTGCTCATGTTGAAATCATCTCTCCAGAAAATATAAACATGAAAAATCTTGAATGGAATGAGATAATTAACGAGGTTGCGAGAAGGCTTCATGGGTATGATGAAGTTGCAAGAGTTTTGCAGACAGAAAATATGATCTTGGAAAGAAAGCTGAAAGAAATTTTAGGTGAAAAAGATGATAGGGATATTGAAGGTTAATAATATATCTTCTTAATGAGGCATACTGTCACTTGGCTAGTGTTATTAAAAATTATAGGCGTATTGGAAATATCAGCAATTATCCATTAAAACATAAAATCTGCCTAAAAAGGAAGCTGTCTTGGCTTTGTTTTTCTCATCTTTGTCATAAAAAACCAAATTAAGAATAAAACTATCGCTATAAGTAAACCCCATCCAAGATATTTTCCGCTTGAAGAAGATGGCTTTGCTTTGCATGAGCTTAAACCTCCTAGACAGCAAGTGCTGCCGCTTATGTCTCTTGAACTGCCATCACAATTTTGATTTAGAGAACAGAAAACTCCGTCAAGCTCTGCGCAAAGCCTTATTTGATTTTGATTTGCGCTTGAATTTCCTTTAGGAACACAGTTTTTATTGGCGCAAATCTGGCTGGACAGGCATTGTGAATCTTTTGTGCAATCATCTCCTGTTTTTATTTTACAGACATCATTGATGCACTCTTTTCCAGAGCCGCAATCTCTGTCAGAAAGACAGTCTTTTTTTATGCAATTTCCAGAAAGACAGGATTCACCATACTTGCAGTCAAAATCATCATTACATTCAGGCTTTCTTACACACTCCCAGTCATCACATTCCTCATCATCATCGCAGTCTTTGATGGATCTGCATTCGTTTTCCTCCAAACAGAAACCGCTTTTGCATTTTTCATCGCTTTCACACTGAAAACTGAAAGAACATTCTTTTCCGTATATCTCAGCGCATTTTCCATTTTCACACTCTTCTCCAGCTTTGCACTGACTGTCAGATGTGCATCCTGTTGGAATTTTATTGAAACACTTTGAAATATCGAATATGCATGAAACACAGCTTAAGTCTCCAGAATCGTAATTAAAAAAAGAGCAGTTATCAACCTGGCCCCAATCCTTTTTGTCACACTGTTCATAGCCTTCGCGAACTCCGTTTCCGCAAACTGATGCATTTTGAGGTATCGTGGCGCAGTTATTGTTAATGCACACTTTTCCGACCCCGCAATCTAAATCCTTTTCACATGCTACAGAGCTTGCGTTATAGCAGTTTGAATTGTCAATCTTACATTCATACGACGAACCTGGAGAATTGCAGCTTAAGGAGCCTGAATTAAAGCCAAAATCACTGCATCCTTCAAAACTTCCAATATCACTTCCGTCGCATGTTTCATTTCCATTGACAATACCATCGCCACAGTATTCTTGGACTGGCTCTGGCGTTGTTTGAATAAAATGAGTTATTAAAACAGGAATTTCATAGGATAAAGAAGAGCTGCTTATTTTTATTGCATCCTCTACTGTTCCATTCATTTCAGAAACATCAAAGTTTATTGCCTTTACAACGTTTGACAAAACTGAAACAGGACTTGAGGATTTTAATTTTGAAGGATTCTGGACATTTAAAGACAAGGTTAAGTCCTTAAGATTCTGCACATCAATTGAAAAATTATTGCTAGAAATAACAAAACCTTTGCTTAAAGAAAAATCTGCTATTTGATTTGTCACTGTAAAATTTTTAGTTATATCATCAGTTTTCAGCAAGCCAGCTTCATAGTGCCTTACATTTTTAATGCTCAAAGAGTAATTGCTTTCTGTTTTTCCAAGCAAAGAAGCTTTTATATAGTAAAAGTCTCCGATTTTTGCAACATCATAATCCATAGGTATCTTTACATGACCTCTATAAAAGTAAATATTGCTTTCTTGTATTGTGTCATAGAAATTTCCGGAAACCTTTGCAATTATGGTCTCTCCCTGCAAATAAGATGATTTCATTTCTATTGTGGCAGAAGAGATTAAATTAATAAAAGATAAAATGAGAATAATTAACACCAATTTTTTCATGTTTTATAAAATGAAAGGGAGTTAATAAAGTTTATTTTTTAGAAAAGAATATTTGAATGATTGAATAAACAATATAGGCCAAAATAAATGGCATTATTATAACCTGCAGATATTGAATAATAACTTCATTAATACCAATGCATGAACAATGACATCCTGCATTTTTTATTAACAGATAAGAATAGTAATCATTGCAATTTTGGAATCCTCCAAGAAGACAATCACATACTCCTCTAAAACTAAAAAGTTTTTTTAATATAATCCAAATGATTGTTAAAGCAGAAGAGATAATAATTTTATTTTTATTCGGCTTGAATAATTTTAAATAATTCATTTAACTCCCCATATCTTTTAATTTCTTAAGAACGTCATTAAGATCTTTTGACTTTTGAGGAGCTGGCTTAGGAGGCATCGGCCTTTGCCTGTTTCCTTGAGGCGGCAGAATTCTTCTTGGCATAGGGGCCCTCATCATTGGAGGAGTTGATGGCGGGAATCCTGAGTAAGGACCTTTAGGCTTTGAAGCTCCGCCAAATTTAGATTTAATGCGCATAAGAAGTATTCTTAGTTTATCTCTGAAAATAATTCCTATAACAACTAATATAACAAGCACTAGTGAAATCCAAAGCCAGAGATAATTTACTTTTTTTGGAGGAGGAGTGGATTTAATGCAGCAGTAATCACTTGTGCTAGAACAAGTTGAATAGCTTACAGTTTCATCAGTCTGACAGGAATATCTGCAGACACCACCTTCATTTTGACAGTCAGACAAATCAGAAGTTTTATCCTCACATATTCCAGATAAACAGCAGGTTTCTCCAGATCTCAAGTCGCTTGATGAAGTGGGAGTTCCGGAACAAACCTGATTGGAGCTGCATATATCTCCCCCTAATTCCTGGCATGTTGAAGACGATGATTGAACACTGCAGCATGAATCAAAAGAATCACATGAATACTGTGAAAGAACCCTTCCGCCGTCTCGTGTGCAGTCTAAAGAGCCTCTGCAGAAATAACCTTGATCATCTTCACAGTCTAAAGATGAAACTTCTGCCTCACAAAATCCATCATTATTGCATATTTCTCCAGAACCGCACTCACTGTCATTATCACAATCACTACTGTCTGAAACACATTTAGAAAGGTCGAAAGTGCATTCATAATTCTTGCCTTTTCCAACACAAGAGATATTACCAGAAACTCTTCCAGGGAAATCAGAGCATTCAGAAAAATTCGCCCAGTCATTTCCGTCACACTCTTCATTTCCTTCTCTTAATCCATTGCCACAAACAGCATTGTCAACATCTGGAACGCACTTATTAAAAATGCAAACCTGTGTTAAATTACAATCATTGTTCTTAACACATTGAGGGGGTATTGTGGTGTTAAAACATCCAGAAGCATCGTATCTGCAAGGTGTGCTTGAGGAACTTGAAAAACAAGAAAGTGTTCCGTTATTTAAATTGAAATTGGAGCAGGTTTTTCCGCCTAAATTAGAACCGTCACAAATTTCATTTAAGCTTGCAGTTATTGCTCCATCACCGCAAAAAGGCACTGGAGGAATTGCAACGCATGTATTATTGGTTGAGCATCTGAATCCCTGACCTAAAAGAGCAACACAATCCGGATCAGTAGTGCATTCAGGCGCTGGCCTTGGATCATCCGGCCATATAGAATAAAGGATAAAGGCCGTGTCAATAACTTCTGACGTTCCAGCTCCCCAACAGCCATTGCTGTTTTGAATTCCATTAGACCAGAGATAATTTCTTGCTTTTTGGAATTCAATCTCTGATCCATCAAGAGCAAGAGATGCAAGAGCTGTGTCATAAAATTTGTCTGAAGAAGTAGAAGCCTGCCAGTAGCCTTTAGCGGGATCAGGGTTTCTAGGAGACTGCTGGACTGTTTTTTGCCTGTTTAATAATGAAAGCCTATAATTTGAGCCTAGAGTATTTCCAAGAAGTCTGTAAAGAAATGCCTCAGGAAGATACTGGACATTTGCAGATTTTGAAGATTCTGTTTCAAGATAAGGAATCAATGAATCTGTTTCCTCAATATAACCCATATAATCGAGAGCTGTTGCCGCCCATAAAGTTGCTTGGTAATCGCATACAGAGCCAACACCCATGCAAAAAGAGTTTATGAACAATGGCACAGAATCTCCTCCGCCTATTCCTCTTTGAGTGTTTCCAGAAACAAAAAGTTTTCCAACATCATCAGAGCTTTTGTAGAGAAGATTTGTCAAAAAACCTTTATCGCATGAAATATCAAACTGCTCTTGATAGCAGTTAGTGTTTATTTGAAGCCAGTAGTTTCCCTGATAAACACTAAAGCACTGTCCTGAGCCAGAGAGTTTTTTATCAGCAGCTATATTTACATTGAAAGTTCCTTTTGAGCTGGCAATATTGCAGACAGCTGCATCATTAGCTTCTATTTGAAGAAGCCATGTTATTCCTGAAGGAACTTTTCTCTGGGTTAAAAGCCAGTTTGCTGCTTTAGAACTGTCTACATTAGAGCTCTCCAAAGCTAATGCAGCCTTTGATGTTGAGATCATATTGCATGCACTGAATGTCCCTGAAGATGAAGTTGCCCAGCATTCCTGAGCTGAATTGGAAGGATTTGCTTTTGCAGAACTTTTTAATTGGGATTCACATTTCCCAAGAGAAAGAAGGGAAAAAGCTTTTTGCTCGGTGTCCAATGCAGCGCAGTTATTTGTTTTAGTGTCGAGGCATGAATAAGCTTTTTGGATTTGTTCAATTTCATCAGCCATAATTAAAGGAGCTAAGAAAATAAACATAACAAAAAAAATGCCAAGCGCAATGCCTCTTTTTATCATCTTAGTAAGAGTCAGCTGTTGTTTTTAAAATTATCTTTAGTATTTGAACTTCGGAAATAGAATAATTAAACTACTGTCTTAACAAAGAAGCCAACTCTTTATCTTTTATTATTGTTACAACTGATTTATATCTTTTTTCAATGAGGGTTTCAGTCATTTTATTAATGTCTGCATTTTGCAAACTCTTTATTGAAAAAATACTATCCCACTTTTTTATAGCCTCTTTAGATAAATAGACGCTTGTGATATAGTCATTTAACAGGATGAGCATTGTATTTGTTGGAATATCTTGCCCTACTTTCACCTGAACGCCCAGCTTTTTCCAATATTTAGCGCACCATTTATCAAGATTGGTTGAATGGTTTGAGAAAATTTTCCATTTTATTTTGGACATAACCGGTTTCAATTTTTCTATTTCATCATTTGGCAAAACATTTGGATAAGGCACATGCCTAAAATAAAAGGCCATGTCTACTTTTTTCTCTTTCATGAAAGTCTCCCGAACAAGATTCATATGAAACTTAATAAAATCGGAATGCTTGTCAAAGGTTAATTTATGAAATGTTTTTACATCTCTTCTTATATTTCCACTTTCTAAATCATTTTTAACCCTCTCGCTGAATTCACCAATCTCTTGGACCCAATCTTTGTTCAGCAAATAGCCCTCTTTTCTTTTTTCCAAAATCTTGCTTTCTAATAACTCCCCAAGAGATTTATGAATCCCCTGATAGGTTATTGATAATTTGTAATTTCTTACTAAGATTTTATAAATTTTCTTAGCAGACAAAGGCCATTCTCCTGAAATTAATTCTATAATTTTTGCCTTTGTTGAATTGTCAGCTAAGACGGAAATATTAGTCATGCATATTTAAGAGGTCATTTTTTTATAAACTTTTAGGTTGATTTTTTTTATACCAAAGGTATTTCTTATCAGAATAGGGTTCATTAAAATAAAATTGTAAGGAGGAAAATAAAATGGGAGAAGATAAAAACAATAAAGAATACACTAAAGGAGTTCATGAGGGCCAAAAAGGAAGTTGGTTTGATGATGTAATACAGGATACAGATCCGTTTAAAGGTGAAAAGTCCACTTATGACAAAGGGTACGATTATGGAAGAAACCATAGGCATGATTCGGGTTCTTCAAGTGGGTCTGGAGGAAGTTCAGGCGGAGGATGTTATTTGACTACCGCATGTGTATCTTCAATTGGCCTTTCTGATAACTGCTTAGAGTTGAGCGTTTTAAGAAATTTTAGGGACAAAATATTGATGACGGAACCAATTGGCAGAAGAGCAGTTAGAGAGTATTATGAAATGGCGCCTGAAATTGTGCAATCCGTTTGGCAGAAAGACAATTCCAGAAAAATTTGGAATTCTGTTTATGGAGACATAAGAAAAGCTGTGTCTCTTGTTCTTTCTGGAGACTTTGATAAGGCATTTGATCATTACAGGCAGACAACTTTAAAGCTAAAAGGCGCATATTTATAATTTTTTATTTTTCTTTTTTATATTTTTTATTTTTATTATCTTTGTAGCTTCCACCTTGAATTTTCCTCACAACATAAGCCACAGGGTTTTTGTATCTCAATTCTTCTTCATTAGGAACAACGCCTATTGCCTTGTAATAATCTTTGTCGAAGTTTGGAGGAAGAACTGGCTTATTTCTGAAACTCCAATCAAACTGCGCCTGAATATATCCCTGCCTTAAAGGAACTTTATTTTTTTTATTCCACTCTTCAATTCTCTTTTCTATTTCCTCTTTGTCCATTCCAATTGACCTGAATAAATTTAGCAGGATAAAAAGAGCTCTTTTTCTTCCATCGTCAATGCCTTGAAGAATTTTCTGTATTGAAGGAGGAAGATGAGAATCAGAAAACTTTTCTATTTTTATTGGGGCAAATGAAGTGAGCTTTTTTTCAGGCTTTTCAATATTTTTGCTCCAATCAAGAGCCTGCATAAGCAGCTCTGAAGCCTCTCCTTCTTTTGCATCTGGAAGGAAATTTCTTATCTTAACTTTTAAAGGGTCTGCGTCTTTGAGGTTAAAATCTAAAAGCTCTGTTTCATTTATTACAGCACTTGCAAGAGCTGTTTTTTCATGAAGAGAATAGGGCGCTCTAAAAAGATGGCGCGGGGAAACCAAAATCAAATCCAAACCCATTAAATCGTAAATATCAATTTCTTCTCTTTGAATAATAAAATTGCTTTTATTGTTTATAGAATTAAGGCTGCACTTAGAACATTCATAAACCTCTTTCATAGATTTAATTTCAAATTCTCTTCTACAATTTGGACAATAATTCCTTTGAGGAGTTTTATCACTATCAACTTTATTAGCTTCTCCAGACTTGCAAAAATTGCAAAAGAACTCTACTTGATTATATTTTCTTGCAATTTCGTTGCAATTCTTGCATTTCACTCCTTTCCTTATTTCTACACCCTTAAATTCAGAATGAAAATTCTTTGGAAGAGATTTTTTCAGTATTTTCTCAGAATAGTCCCTTATATATGAAGAGATTATTCTTGGCCATTCTGGAAACATATCTGATGTCTTAACTCCAGCTACTTCTTCAGGAAATGCTTGCCATGGAATAAGAATATGCCAACCTTTTGAACCAGAAAATTTCAATCCAATATTCTTAATGTCATGTTGTTTCAAAGTTTTTATTATCGATTCTGCGGCTAACTTAGAATAATCAAACCACTTACAGTCTACGTCTATCAAAAGATCCCAGCCGTGCCTCAAAGAGTTCAATTTTTCCTCCTTCATTCCTGTTTCAACTTCAAGGGGATTCTTCCAAATTTCCTGGGAGCAATGAAAAGAAGTTGCTCCTTTTTTAACTAATTCCAGAATATCTCCAGGATATTCCAAAGAATCAGGGCGTTTGCCAAAACCTTCAAAATATCGAGGTATGGTTTCCCTGTTTTTTGAAAAACTAAAAATTGCCTTTTGAACTTCAGGTCTTGAGTAGTATAAAGAAGTCATTGCTCGTATCCTTTTTTCTTTTATTGAACTTTCAGCATATGGGGGAGAATTATACTCAATCATAAAAAACAAATATAGAAGAAGTTTATATTATTTGCTATAAGAAATTAATAATTCAAAAGCTTGTTTTAGTATATCTTTAGCATTATTCCAGTGTTTATCAGCCTTTTCTTTATTGATTCCATCAAACCCTTTAGCCTTATTATATTCATGAGTTGCCTTTAGTCTAAGTTCAGCTGCTTTCAAGGATACTTTATAAGGGGTATTATACTGCAATTGATAAGACTTAGCAGTATGTTCAATTAACTTTTCTTTATCCCTCCTGTGATGTGCCTGCCACCATCCTATTTCATGTTCTGCTAACTTAGAAGCTAGATTCTTTCTCATGTCTAAAATAAAAATAAAATCTTTATATAATTAAGTATCTTAAGACAATAATGCTTAAAAAAGCACTAATGCTCTAAAAACAATGTTGATAAAACTTGATACTCCTTTATTTTTGGCAAAAGCTGTGGATTTGATATCCGAGATAGTCACTGAAGTAAGGATTAAAATAAACGACTTCGGGCTTTCCATAACAGCCATGGATCCTGCTAATGTTGCAATGGTTGGATTTAAAATACCTAAGTCAGCTTTCAGCCAGTTTGAAGCTGGAAAAGAGATTTTGGGGGTTAACCTTGACAGCTTGAAAAAAGTCTTAAGAAGATGCGGAAGCTCAAGCTCCCTTATAATGCAAAGCAAGGACAATCTTCTTGAGATAAAAATCCAGGACAAAATAAAAAGAACTTTTCTCCTCAGCCTAATTGATATAGAGTCGGAAGACATAGACTTTGACACAAAAGCTGGAAGAATGGAATTTGTGTCAAAAGTTGAGCTAAATTCAGAAGATTTCATAGACTCTATTGATGACTGCAATGTTGTAGCCGATTCCTGCTCCTTTAAAATAGAAAACGGCATGTTTATTATTGAAGCCAAAGGCCTTAATTCTGCCAGAGTGGAATTTTCAGGAGATGAGGCGACAATTTTGGGAGAAAACTCAAAATCAAAGTACAGCTTAGAGTATCTTCAGAAATTCGCGAAAGGAGCAAAACTCTGCGAAAAAACCATTTTGAATTTTGCGGATGATCATCCGTTGAGAGTTGATTTCAAGACTTCTGGAATGGATCTTAGCTTTATTCTAGCCCCTAGAGTTGAGACCGAAGACTAAGACGAGAGAAATCAACACCATCAATAACAAGACTTAGTCCGAGTAGAGGACTGACATAAAAAGTTATAATTAATGTTTTTATCTTTCTAGTTTTTCTTCCCTGTCTTTTCTTCTTTTTTCAAGCGATTCAATTTCTTTTTCATAATACCTGACAAGCTCTTCCTGTCCAAGTTCCTCTGCAATTTTCTTTTTTACCAAATGCAATTCTTTTTGCTTCTCTAAAGATTCTATAGCCAACTTAAGTCTTTTTGATCTTTTTGCCATAATTCATTTTCTCAAGTGTTTGAACAGATTTTTTTAACAAGTTTAATAAAATGTCTAATTTTTCCTTTTTTGATTCACTCTTTTTTTTGTAATGCTTAATCTCTTCATAATCAGTTTCTGGAGAACGTTTTTTAAGCCACATTTTAAATTCTTTATGTGAGTAACTTCTTCCAGACAAAAGCTGATTTATAATAAACAATCCTTTAAGCCTAAGAACAATAGAATACAAATCAGGGAACTCATCATTTATGATTATAATTTTATTAGTTTCTTCCGTATATTCTTTTATGGATTCTTTTTTTATTGCGTATTTTTTTCTTAAGTTGTCTAACAAGCCTGAATTTATTATTGGCTTTGCCTCAGCTAAAGCCGAGCATATCAAAATCGGAGAGATTTTTATTGCTTTATCTAATGAACTGGATTCTAAACAAATTATCTCAAAGTTCACTTTTTTTATAGTTATTTTCTTATTTGCTATAACCAGCAAATCAACATCAGAGCCTTTTTCCTGCTCTCCTCTTGCATAAGAACCATACAAAAAAGCTCCTTCAATATCCTCTAAATGCGGCTTTAAGATATTAATAATTTCTTCTTTTAAAGCCATCTTTGGAACTCTGACTAAGATAACCTCTTCATTCAGCCAGTTTCTAGGAGCAAATATGTGCGCGCCGTTTCCAATAGGAGTCACTTTTCTTATTATCTGCTCCCTACTCTGCAAAGATTCCATGTATATACTTTGTATATACTTATATTTAAGGCTTTCTGTCTTAATGTTATCTCTATCGTAGATAATAATTATTTCCCAATAGCATAAAGGAGATTTAGTATACAAATATTTAAATAATTTAACTTGCACGAGAATTCATGAGTAAAGCCTTGGAAAAAATTCTTGGTGCAGGTAAAAAAATTCTTACAACTGGATTAATCACAGGTATGCTATATTCACCTGTAGCTGCGTCAAATTATTCTATGCAAGCTGAAAAGAAAGAGAAAATGAGCACTGGAGAGATAATTCTTAGAGTTGGTGCTGCAGCGGCACTTCTAGGTCTTGCGCTAAAGATAGCAGATTCTGGGAAAGATTCAGGTGAGGATGCTGGTGAATTCTTCGCCTGCAATTACTGGCAGGATACAAATCAAGATGGCAAAGCTGACAACAATGAATATGTTGGGATAAAGGATGAGTTTAGGGCTAATGAATCAGTAACTTTGGCATCAAAGGTTAAAGGCAAGAAAGGAATGTATTTCACAACAGACGTCTTTAATCCAGAAGGCAAAAATGTTTTAAGCAGTAAGAGAGTCATTCCTTTTGATGATTGTGTTATGTGGGATAAATTTGGTCCATGGGAATTGTACGAGAAAGGTGGAGTTGGAAGATACAATGCCCAGTTCTATATTAATGATAATTTGGTTAAGATAAAGAGTTTCAAAATAATAAAATAAAACTTAAGGAGGCTATTTCTTTCCGAAAACATTTATATACTAAGAAACTCTTATTTTTAGTAATAGTCATAAAAGAATAATAAGTTATATTTATTATTGATAATTATTACTAAATATTGATAATTGTTACTAAGTAAATGGTAGGCAACAAAAAAGTAAAGAAATTTTTATTAGAAATCCCTGAAGAAATCTGGGAAGAATGGAAAAAAAACATTCCTCGTTCTATTTCATTAAATAAAGCGCTGATAGAGCTGCTTAAGAGGGAAGCCAAAAAATGAAAAAAGGAAGTATAAGAATTAGTAATAAGGCTCAAGTAACAATCTTCGTCATCATTGCCATAGTTATCATTGCAGCAATAGTTATCTTTTTGATTTTTCAAGGCAATAGAGGGCCTGGCACAGGAGGACAAGTCGAAACTTCTCCTGAAAGCTTTCTTGACAGCTGCCTTAAAGAGGATGTAAGAATGGCTATTGAAAAAGTAAGCCTGCAGGGAGGGTACTTAGATCCAGAAGAAACAGTAAACACAGAATTTCAGTTTAATAATGAACAAGTAGGAAAAATAGCTTATCTTTGTTATACTAACTCACATTATACTTCTTGCATCAATCAAAGACCGGGACTTCTTCAGCATGTTGAAAGCGAGCTTTATGCAGATTTAAATTCAAAAATAGTAGATTGCTTCAGAAGTCTTGAAGATAGTTTAAACGAACAGAAATATGTTGTTGAAACCGCTTATCACGGAGAAGGTGTGAAAATACTTAGAAAAGGAATTGAAATAAATGTTGATGCAGATATGGTTTTAACAAAGAACAATGAAGTTAAAAAAGAAAATGAGTTCAAAATAACTGTTCCTAGCAAATTGCTAGACACAGTATTCCTAGTCCAGGAAATCGTCAGTCAGGAAGCAAGATTCTGCAATTTCAATGAGCTGGGTTATATGCTTTTGCATCCAGAATGGAGCATTAGGCCTCCAAAACTTCTAGATGATGGGACTAGAATATACTCTCTGGAGAATAGAAAAACTAAAGAAGAATTCAGGTTTGCTGTTAAAGGATGTGTGACTTAAAATGCTAAATAAAAAACTATTGTTAATTTTAGTTTTATTTGAATTATTTATACTAGTTAATTACACGCCTGCTGAAAGCTATTTAATAAAAGAATCAACACAAGTGAAAAATTTGGATATTAGTGAAAGCTCAAACACTCTTCCAAATTTGTTCAGCATATCAAAAAACCTTTTAATTGGATTTTTAAGCATAAAACAGCTAGGCTTTGCTTCCGCAATTGAGATAAACCAGTATTGCTGTAAAAAATCCAGTAATGGAGCTACTTGTGACAATATCCCTCCGAATGAGATAGACCAATGTGAGAATTACGCAGAAACAAGCTGCAATCATGTGGCAGAATGCATTACAGGATGGTGTGAGAATTTAATAGATGGAACTTGCGATCCAAATGTTCCAAAAATTTTATGTAACGAAGAAACTCAAAGATTTAGCGAAGGAGAGAATATGCCTCCACAATGCCTGCCAAAATGCTGCGTTATTGAGGATGAGGCTAGATTAAGGACAGAGGAAAATTGCAGATTTTTATCAGGAAATGACATGGATTTTAGGGATGAAATCACAACAGAATTGGAATGCAATGAGGTATTCCCGCAAACAGATGATATAAATAACACGCCTTTATATCAGCAAGATTGTATTGACTCTTACTTTTTCAATAAATTCCATAGACAGCCTCAAAGCGGGGAAAGCTGGTGTGTCTATGACAATATAGTTGGCCAGATGAATTCATCTAATCAATTCCAGGTTTTTAATGATGATGATGACGAATATGAAACAATCACACATAGGAGAAGCGTCAGCTCTGACCCTCCTGGAAGTGAACATTGGAGAGCATTTTGTTTTAACGGAATTGTTAATGAAGGAGACCCTTATGAGAGATTAGGTGTTGCCAGAAACAAGATTTGTGCAGAGAAAAAAATGAATCTTGGGAATCAGGAATTTTTTATTCAGGCTTATGATATTCCAAATGAAGCTTATTCCTGCTTATTTAACAATCCTCTTCAAAAGCAGGAAGATGATAAGCTAGTTGACGATGAAGATGCTGTAAAAAAATGCCAAGATAATGTTCAGTGTGCGGTCAAAGAAGTTGACATGACCTCATCTGCAAATTATAATATAAAGATATGCAGAGCAGTTGATACTACTAATCCAGAGAGCAGACTCTCATGTTTGAGAAAAAATCCTCTAAGCATTATAAACTCAACTGAAAGCGGAACTGAAATAATTGATAACAATAATAAGATAAATGAATGCGAGAGTGACCCAAGATGCCGTGTTGATGAAGGAGCAGTAGACGAAGATAACCTTAAGTTTAAAGCTTGCGTTCCAAGATACCCTCAAGGAAATCCTCCAAAAGATAATACTCCTGCCCAATTATGCTCTTTTGCAGATGTAAACTGCCCTGTTGTTTATCAAAAAAACGGCTGGGGGCATTGGCAATGCAAAATAAATTGCAACTGTGAAAAACCTCAGTTTTCAATGGACATGAATGATTTGTGCGTTTCTCTGGGAGACTGCGGAAGCTACATAAATTACATTGGGCAGGGAACAGATAACTCTTACATTATAGGGCAAAAAGGATATAAAATAGATGGTGATTCTGGAGAAGAAAAAAATGGGTTAGAAGGAAGGGATAATGAAGAAAGTGAATATTCAGCCTGTCAAGGGGATTGGAATGGTGACAGGGATCCTGGGAGCAATGCAGAGTGCAGGCAGCCAGGATGGCAAGAATATAGAAGTTTGCTTCAAAGAACAGTCAGCGATTTTCCAAGATTAGATCCAAACAAATTGGCTGAGTTTTTTGGCTTGGGAAACCTTCCTGAAGAAGGAACGCAAGAGTATGAAGAATTAAACACAAAAATAGGAGATTATGTTGGAAGTATTGCAGGGGCTACAGGTGTCGGGGTTTTTTTATTAGAATTTGTGGCACCTAGTGTAGGGATGAGCTTGGCTGAATCTGGAGCACTTTTCTCAGGAAATACAGTTGCATCTGGAATAGCAGGAACAGCAGTTACAGCAACTATTTTTGCAGCAATAGGCGCGGGAATTGGATATGGACTTGCAAAATTATTTGGATTGCCGCCTCAAGCAACAACTCTTGCAGTGATTGGCGGGGGAGTTGGGGGAGCGCTGGCAATTATTATTCCAGCAGCTGGCGGCAGCGGACCTGCAGGATGGATTGTTGCAATTGCTGTGCTTGTGTTTAGTTTCCTTTGGGGGTGGATCACGGGATGGGGTGATGCAGAAACAAGGTATGTAGAATTTCAATGCAAACCCTGGCTGCCTCCTCAAGGAGGAAATGACTGCGGCAAATGCAATGAAGATCCTTTGAAGCCGTGCAATATTTATAGATGCGAAAGCCTTGGAACAATGTGCCAATTGGTAAATGAGTTATCAACAAATCCTTTGTGCGCAAGCATTGAGCCGGAAAACAATCCTCCAATAATAACAAAAGGAGAAGTATTTAGTGAAGGATATGAATTCAGCGATGAATCCACTCCAGCAATATTTAGAGTAAGAAAAGAAAATGGAAACTGCATAACCCAAAGCCATAATGTCGTATTCACAATAAATACCAACGAGCTTGCGTTATGCAAAGTAAGCGGCATAAGCGCAGCAGGATTGGATTTTGAAGAAACGCAGGGAGAACCTTCTAAAGAAGGAGATTTCAGAATGAATCACACATTCAGCTTTACAGCGCCAAGAGTTGCTTCGATGCCTTTAACACAGGTCAGCGGAACAACGCCTAACAGGCTAGGAAGAGCAGAACTTTATGTAAAGTGCAAAGACAGGCAGAATCCTGCAAACTTTAATCCTCAAGATTACAAAATAGATTTATGCGTTTCTGAAAGAGACACCGATGTTCCAATAATAAACAGATTCGAGCCTGCAGATAATTCTTACGTGCCTTTAGGATCAACAAATGTAAGTATGGAGTTAAGAGTAAACGAGCCTGCAGAATGCAGATATTCAACAGCACTTGGAACAGATTATGAGAGTATGAATAATATGAGCTGTGAGACAAATCCCTTGCTTTCAAATTTGTATGGATGGCCTTGCAGCGCAACGCTGGATTTATCTGAAGCAACAAATAAATTTTACTTTAAGTGCAAAGACCAGCCAGGCCTTCCTGCCAATAGCACAGCAACAAGAAACGTGAACAGTGTAGATACAATTTACACAATTCACTTGACACAGACTCCGTTGGAAATAGATTCAATAGAGTTTAATTATAACAATGGGATAAGGACAATCAGTGTCGGCTCTGATGAAATACTCAAAACGGGAGGGGTTGAATTTATTTCTGTAGACATGAGAGTTGAAACATCAGGAGGAGCAGAACAAGGAAAAGCAATATGCTATTGGGGTTCTAGAGTAAACCCCAGCACGCCTTTCTGGACGTCAGGGGGAAGAGTTCATACCCAGACATTAAGCCCAAGATATAATGGAAACTTTTCTAATTATATAAAATGTGTTGACATTGGAGGAAATGAAATTGAAACAACAGCTAATTTAAACATTTATTTGGATTCAGACGCTCCTCAAGTAATAAGCAACCGTACAGCAAATGGAAATTTCTATTTCACAACTGATGAAGAAGCAAGCTGTTATTACAGAAACGACAGATGCTATTTTGATTTAAACTCTTCTGTAAATGGAACAAAAACAATAAATGGCTTCTTAAATACCGAGCATATTATTTACAATTTTGACAACAAGCTAAATTATCATGTCATGTGTGCAGATGTTTATGATAATTCGGGATGCTCTTTGGAGATTGGGTTAACCGAAAGAGATGACAACAAAGGCCCGGAAATAACAAGAGTTTACAAAGACAATTACAACTTAAAGATTAAAACTGATGAAAGTGCCGTATGCTCTTATACTTCAACATCATGCGGCTTTTTGATAGAAGATGGCAGTTTCATGGAAGACTCATATTCAAAAAATCACGAAGCTGTTTGGGATTCAAGTATAAGCTATTACATTAAATGCCAGGATAGCTGGCAAAATCCTAAAATCCAGAATGAATGCTCTGTGATAATAAAACCGTCAGAGCTTATATAAATTTATAAAATAAAAAAGATTAATATGAAAATGATAAAAGATGGATTGGTAAGAAGAAAAAATGCACAGGTAACTATCTTTGTTATCATTGCATTAGTAATTATTGCTGCTGGAATTCTTATCTATGTTTTTTATCCTCAAATAACCGGCTTTGGAACAAGTGAAAGCCCGCAGACATTTATACAAGCCTGCCTGCAGGAAGAAGTCCAGAAATCTGTAGACATAATCTCTACAAGCGGGGGCTCTATAAGCCCGGAGCATTATATTCTTTACCAGGGAGACAGAATTGAGTATCTTTGTTATATCAACGAATATTATCTACCATGTGTTGTCCAGCAGCCTCTTTTGAAAAACCATATAGAAAAAGAAATAGATGAAGAGATAAGACAGGAAGTTCAGGATTGCTTTAAGCAGCTGCAGAAGGATTATGAATCTAAAGGCTATAATGTTAAGATTTCAGGGGGAGCTTACGAAACAGAGCTTCTTCCTAAAAGAATTGTTGTAAATTTTGACAGAACTTTGACTCTTACAAAAGACAGCTCTGAAAACTATGATGGATTTAGAGTGATTTTGAACAATAATCTTTATGAATTGTCAGCAATTGCAAACAGCATCATAGAGTGGGAGACGAGATACGGAGATGCGGAGACAACACTTTACATGAGCTATTATCCTGACTTGAAAGTTGAGAAGAAGCAGCAGATTGATGGAAGCACTATTTACATATTAACAGACAGAAATAATGAGAATAAATTCCAATTTGCGTCAAGGAGCATTGCCTGGCCGCCTGGATATGGAGGATAAACCTTTTAAAAAAGGTTTCCAAACCAGAGCTTAAAATGAAAAGAAAAAATGAAAAATAATAAAAATAATTGGCTGAAAAAAGCAGTTGAAATGTTATTTGTAGCAGGTATTCCTATAGCATCTATTGCAATTTGTACAAAAGTTGTAAACACTCCAATAGAAAAAAAAGTAGAATGTCAATTTTTTTATGAGAAAATTCCAGTTTATGTGGTTTCAATTGGAAACGAAGGAATCGGAAAACATTATGAATTTTTAATAGACGGCAGAAAAGAGGCTTATTCATCACGAGGGACTTTTATTAGCGATGATTTTGATACAATAACAATAGACAATCAAGGTTACTCAATAAATGGAGAAAGAAAAAAATGACAAGAAGAATAACAACTAAAATTGAAAAAATTCAAGAAATAGCTGATGAAATATCGAAAGCAAAGAATGTTGAGGCAGTTTACCTCTTTGGAAGTTATGCATCAGAAAAGAATACCCCTCTCTCAGACATAGACTTATGCATAATTGGCAATTTGAATGAAAAAGAAAAAAATAAAGCATTTGAATTTTTATCGGATAATTTGGACATTTCATTATTCAACGACCTGCCGATAATAATCAAGTCAAGGGTTTTGAAAGAGGGAAAATTATTGGCTGTCAAAAATATAAAATTTTTGCACAAACTGAAAATAAAAACTTTTAGAGAATATCTAGATTTTAAGCACATTATAAACAGATATTGCCAGGAGGTGTTAAAATGTACGATATAGAAAGGATAACAAAAATAATCAAAGACATAGAACACTACAAAAGAGAGTTGGACAGCTTAAACATAAATTCTGCAAAAGATCTGGAAGACTCTAGGAATATGCACTCTTCCTCAATGTTGTGTTTCTCTATACTAAACAGAGTTATTGATCTTGGCCAAGAAATACTTGTAAAAGAAGATTATGGGATGCCTTCAAGATACTCGGAAATCTTTACTAATCTTGCAAAGGCAGGCTTCATAAACCAAGAAGAAGCGAAAAAAATAAATGAACTAATTAATTTTAGGAATATTATAGCACATACATACTTCGAACTTGAAAAAAAAGATTTATTGAAAATAATAAAAAACATAAATTTGATAGAAACATTTGTTTATAAAATAAAAAAGAGAATCAGCAAAAAATGAAAGAATCATATAAATTATATACGGCTTTGCTTGTTTTGTTTGCAATCATAATTTTAGCTCCGAAAGTCAATTCTGTTGGAGAAATAAGTTTTTGCTGTGAGAAAACAACAAGCGGGGCATGGTGCATGAATGCGCCGGAGGCAGAATGCAATGAAGACTACAGAAGTGTTCCAACTTCATGCCAGGCAACTTCATTTTGCAAGCTAGGATGGTGTTATGACAGCCAAGAAGGAACCTGTCTTCCAAATGTTCCACAAGTAGTGTGCAGTGAAAATAATGGCGTGTGGAGTGTTGGAGAAAGTGAGCCTCCTCAATGTTCTCTTGGATGCTGTGTTTTAGGAGATCAGGCTTCTTTTGTGACTCAAACAAGCTGCAAAGCCCTTTCAGCGGACTATGGATTGGAAACAAATTTTAGGTCGGACATAAAAACTGAGTTAGAATGCATTTCAAGCGTTACATCAGAAGAAGAAGGCGCTTGTGTTTTTGAAGAAGACTTTCAAAGAACTTGCCAGAGAACAACTCAAAAAAAATGTTCAGACATGAAAAAAAGCTCTTCTGATTCTAATGTTGAATTTTATGCTGGAGTTTTATGCTCTGCAGAAGATTTAGGAACAAACTGCGGACCTACAGAACAGACAACTTGTATTGAAGGAAAAGATGAAGTGTTTTACCTAGACAGCTGTGGAAATCTGGCAAATATTTATGATTCAAGCAAACAAAACAGCAAAGAATACTGGACAAAAATTTTTGGATGGGATGAAAGCTGCGGAGTCGGGAAGAGCAATGCCGGCTCAAATAGCTGCGGAAACTGTGATTATTTTGCAGGAAGCACTTGCAAGCAATATGAAAGAGGGGTTGATAGAGTAAAACCTGTGTTTGGAAATTATATATGCAGAGATCTTTCATGCAAAGATGAAGATTTTAAAAAAGAAAATAACAGATATCCCCAGCACGGAGAGAGCTGGTGTGTTTCAAATTCAGAAAAAGGAAATGTTCCTGGAGCTGAATACTACAGGGAAGTCTGCTATAACAGCGAAATAACAATAGAAAACTGCGCTTCTTATCGACAGGAGATATGCATAGAAAATGAAATTCCAACAAGAGACGGCATTTTATTCTCTGCAAGATGCTCTGCAAATTTCTGGCAGGATTGCATTGCACAGGAAAATAAAGATGATTGCGAAAACGAGCAAAGAGATTGTGTATGGACTCAAACAAAAGACGATGAAAAAAAATTGACAGGAGAGATTTGCGTTCCTAGATACGCGCCAGGATTTGATTTTTGGAAAGAAGAAAGCGATGCAACAAATATTTGCTCTATTGCCAGTGCTGAATGCGTTGCTAAATTTGAAAAAGGGCTTTTAGAAGGAACTTGGGATTGCAAAGAAAACTGCCATTGCTGTGTCAATGGAAAATTCGGAGATAAAGAATATGAAGGATGCACAGGAAGCACGTGGGGAAATCAATTGCAGAATATCTGCACTTCTCTCGGTGACTGCGGTCCTAAGTTAAATTATGAAGGAGCCAAAGGATATGGATACAATAATTCACTTGTAACTGTTGACGGAGAGCCTTTAGAACAAAACACCAAGCCACCAACTCGAAGATGAAAAAAAGAATATTAAAAGGCGGAGCAATTTCAGAAATCTTGATTTTGATAATTGCGATTATTGCATTTTCATATGCAATTGGAAGCGAGGTCGGAGAAGTGAGGGCTACAACACCTTATGTAGGACCCGCTGCCCGTAATTATCCTCAAACTCCTGTTTTTGAAAGTTGTTATAATGGTAAAGGTACGTGCAAAGAAAATTGTTCATTTGGTGAACTTGTAAAAAAAGATGAAATATGTTCGGAAAATCATAAGTGCTGTGTTCCAGATCCGTTTAAGCAAGAGGCTCAAATAGTAGAAGCAGAAAGAATTACAAATCCTCAAGACCCAAACTTAGGAACAGCTGCTCAAAAACCATCTCTGCAGGAGGCTACGGCGTTGGCAGGATCAGCCGCAAGTGTTCTTCCAATTGGAAGTTCAAAAACAAATCCATCGGCTTTAAATCTTGGGGAGGAATATTCTCAAAGCAGAGGTGCGCCGTCTCCAACACCCGGCGCTTCTGACGCTGGAACAACTTCTGCAGGTTCAGACCTTCTTGGAATAAAAGGATGGTTTAATAATAATCTAAAGCCAAATCTTGGCAACATAATACAAAATGCGGGGATAGCTTCTCTAATTTGGACTGGAATAAAAATTCTCGGACCGTTAGTTACAAGTGACAAGCAAGGAATAAATGCTGCGGCAAATGCGATAAGTATAGGATATCTCGTTGGCTCATCTGCAGACAGTTTTGCTAGCATCTTCAGCAAATCGGCAGGAAACTTTTTAGGGAAAAAATTAATTTTAGGATTAAGCGGAGCAAACTTGTTAGGAATAGGAATAGGAGTATATATTTTTCTTTCATCTTACAAAAAAGAAACAGAACAGCGCTACAGCTTCAGCTGTTATCCATGGCAGGCTCCATCAGGCGGAGAAAACTGCGAAAAATGCAATGAAGGAATCTTGCCATGCACAGAATATCAATGCAAATCACTCGGCCAAGGATGTGAATTAGAAAATAAAGGAACTCAAGAAGAGCTTTGTGTCTGGAAAACACGCGGAGACACAATTCCCCCAGTAATAACTCCATGGAAAGAAGTTTTGGAGGATAAATTTTCATATAATCCTGATTCAAGAATCTCGCCTCCTGACAGGGGAGTTTATATAAAATACGACTTCGGGTGTGTTCCTGCATTCACTCCATTCACATTTGGCCTTCAGACAAACGAACCTTCTGTATGCAAAACAGATGTCATAAGAAAAGGAACATTCGATGAAATGGCTTTTTATTTTGGAGAAAGCTCAACTCTTAAGTATAATCACACCCAGACAATAAGCCTGCCTTCAAAGGAATCTTTAGAAGCTGAGAATCTTACTCTTAAAAATGATGGAAATTACGAGCTCCATGTAAGATGCATTGATGCAAATGGAAACTCAAAGACGGATTCACCGTCGGCAAGTTTTGTCTTCAAGTACTGCGTTGATCCAGGGCCAGACACAACAGCCCCTAGGATAATAAGCACAAGCATAAACAGCGGAGAGCCAATTGGTTTTAATACAAGCTCTGTTGATCTTGAGCTATACCTTAACGAGCCTTCAAGCTGCAGATGGACTCATGACAGAGACAAAGACTTTTCACAGATGGAAAGCTTAATGAGCTGTAGTTCAAGCGCTTTTAGCATGAACGCGCAAATGCTTTACAAGTGCTCGACAACTTTGACAGGATTAAAAAGCAGAGAAGAAAATAAATTTTACTTTAGATGCCAGGATAATCCGCTTCTTCCAGAAAATAAAAGAAATGTCAACAATGTAGGATATTTATTCACAGTCATAGGAACACAGCCCCTAGTAATAGACAGCTTTTCACCAAATGGAACAATAAAAGACTCTACGGATATAGTTAAAGTAACACTTAAAGCCGAGACTTCTGCAGGATATAAAGAAGGAGACGCTACTTGCTACTACAGTGAATCCTGCTATGACAACGCAAAAAGCAAAAATAAGTATGTCTCATTTTACTATCCTAATGGAGAAAGTTCATACACTCACAGCCAGGATATTTATGTTGAGCAGGGAACTTATGAGTGCTCTTTGAAATGCATTGACAGAGGAGGAAATCAAGACAAAAAAGAATTTTCCTACACTGTAGATGTTGACGGCACACAGCCTGAAATTGTGAGAGCTTTCAAAGAAGAATCCCAAGGCAGGCAGTTCTTGAAAATAATAACAAGTGAAGAGTCAAGCTGCGTTTACAGCACAAATGACTGCAGCTATCTTTTTGATGACGGGATTCGTATGATAAAGGTCAGCGGAATAGAGCATTATACAGAGTGGAACACAAATTCGAATTACTATGTGAAATGTAAGGATAAATACGGAAATCAGCCTAATCCCAATATCTGCAGCATGGTTGCAAGGCCTTTTGAATTTTTTGAGAGATGAATAAAAATTTATAAGTTATGTTTCTTTCTTTAATTAATGAAAAAGATGGTATTAAAAGGAATAGGAAATTATCAAAATTTTAATTATTATATTTTTAAAAAAGATAAAAAATTGTTGGAAACATTAGATGGTCTTTTTAAGAAAGTATTTGATATGTACACTGAGTTATCATATGATGAAATTGAAGATAAGAGAACAGATATTTTTAAATTAAAAGATAAACATCATTCCGATATGAGTAATAAAGGGGCAGGAATAACTATTTTTTATGGAGATAAAGAAATTTATTTGACAATTATATGCAATAATTCAATGAGATTAAAATTCAATGAAGCGCTTGGAAAAATAGCAGAAATGCCTAAGCCGAAAAAATTGAGGGAAAAAATTGTATGGGGGAATAAAAAAAGAAAAAATGGAAAAAAGAAATAAAAAAGCCGCAATGGAGCTGTCTTTTGGAATGATTTTCTCCATAATCTTAATCATAGCGTTTATCGCTTTTGCATTCATCGCAATCAAAGCTCTCTTGAAAACAAATGACCAGGCAAAAATTGCAAGCTTTGTCGATGGCCTTAGGGCAGATGTTGACAAAGTCTGGAGAGCTTCGCAGGCATCACAAAAAGTTTCTTACAATCTCCCTGGAAAAATTGAAGAAATCTGTTTTGTTGATCACACTGATTTTGGCGAGAGTTTAATTCTTGCGCCAAATGATTTTGATTTTCCCCCTATAAAGATAGATCATATTGATTTTGAAAAAACACTTGCAAACAATGCTGTTGGAGTCACAACAAGAGATGGAGAAAAAATATTGTGTATATCCAATGATGGAAAAGTGGAGATGACATTATACAAAAACTATGGGGAAGACTTAGTGACGATTAAAAAATGATATTTAATTTTAATAAAAGCCATATAAAAAGAGGTTTTTTGCAGATTTCATTTGCCTGGCTTTTTGCATTAGTTGTCGGAGCATTTATTTTATTGCTGGCAATTTTTGTTTCAATCAAAATGATAAACACAGAGCAAACTACAGAAGACGCGGCGACTGCAAAAGATATAGGCGTCTTGCTCAACCCTCTTGAAACAGGATTCGAAAACGGAAAGAAAACTCTTCTTGATTTGCCTTCCGAAACAAGAATCTATTCTTATTGTGAAGAAGGAGATTTTGGAAATCAAAAACTAAAAGTCTCTCAAAAAAGCCTTGGAAAATGGACAGACACTGGTGTTGAAATTTCCATACAAAACAGATATGTTTTTTCAGAAAGCCCTAGTGAAGGAAGGCAATTCTACATTTTGTCCCTGCCTTTTGAATTTCCTTTCAAAGTGGCTGACTTAATTATTTTAATTCCTAAAAACAAAAATTACTGCTTTGTAAATCCAAGCGAAGATTTCTTCAAGATTTTCAGTGATTTAAAGCTAGAAAATGTTTTTAATGCTTCTAGTATTGGAAGCTGCCCTGAAAACAGCGAGAAATTCTGCTTTAATTCTCAATGCACAAATGGAACAATCATTCATGAAAGCTCAAAATATATAGAAAAAGAGAAAAACCTTCATTATGAAACTGA
>ERZ1292629.576-Hain-H43-01um-R1-576-length-40336-cov-7_pt1 | contig 40336 bp, 25 predicted proteins | sample MGYA00564399_ERZ1292629 | MGnify/ENA primary metagenome ERZ1292629 (study PRJEB36523, sample SAMEA6512636) | groundwater metagenome | collected 2019-01-08 | study: AquaDiva: Metagenomics assemblies of 32 groundwater samples
CTGATGGCTGACTATTGGCAAATGGCGCTCGAGCATCAATTTTCGGTGGTGGGGGCAGAGAAGCTTCTGGCATCTGGCTACTAGCAACTGGCTTGGGAACAGATAGGGGTGAATTCTGATTTTGGCTAGGAGCTAGACTGCTAGGTGCTAGTGGCCCCCTACTGCCATTGATTGGGACGGGAACGGCTTCAAAATTGCTTGGTATTCGAGGTAGCGAAGATGGCGGCGGAGGAGGGGGAGGGGCGACCATCCGGGGGAAGGAAGCCGCTGGCAGAGAAGCAACTGGCAACTGGCTGCTAGCATCTGGCTTGGGAGCAGGAGCAGGAACTGGGTTCTGGCTAGGAGCTGGACTACTAGAAGCTAGGGGCTGACCGGCATCAGCCGGTCTCGGCGGGACAGTCGCTTCGCTCGTATCCCTTGAGACCGATGGTCTCGGCGGGATTATCGGCCAAGGGTTGATAGTCGGCTTGGTTGGAGGTGGAAGGTTAGGCGTCTGGTAGCTAGGTACTGGGTACTGGGAACTAGGGACTGGTTTTTCAACTAGTTCCGAGTTCCTAGTTCCTAGTACCTGTTTTTCTAGTTCCGAGTTGCTAGTACCTAGTACCTGATTACCTAGTTCCGGCTTCGGCGTCTCGCCAACCCAGGTCGGATTCACACTTGGCTTGACATCGTAATTGTCGCCGATTGGAGGACTGACCGGTTTTACGCCAGACAACTGAACACTGGGCGCAGAAACTTTCGGCGGTTCAAAGTTAGGCAGTTTAGCTTCCGGCGGTTTGGGACTGACAGTTTGGATTTGAGGACTAGGCTGTGGCTTGCTTGGAACCGGCTCGTTAGTTTTATGGTTAGGGACTGGGGGCTGGGCTTTAGTTGGAACTGGGAACTGGGGACTAGGTACTAGTTTTCCATCTAGTTCCGAGTTCCTAGCTCCTAGTCCCTCCTTATTGCCCATTATCTCTTCTAGATACTTGATATTAATCAAAGCGATGGCCGGTTTCCCGCCCTTAGTCAGGACATACAACCCGTCAGACAGAGTTTCGATATCACTAATGAGGCGACTAAAGTTGTCGCGGGCGTCGGTTAACGGCACAATTCTGTCAATCGGTACACTAATCAAAATTCCCTCCTTACATTCAGACTAACTGACCAATATTTCGGTGTCAAATTACCTGGCCCAAACTACCCAGAGGACTCTTCCTTCTGGGCTCGTGACGAGGTACAATCAAACCTATGGCCAAACTAACTCCGCAATTTGAAACCTTACCCAACGGGCTCCAGCTGGTGCTCGTCGATCTGCCTGGCTTTCATTCCGTCACTAATTTTCTGGTTATTCGCAGTGGTAGTCGCTATGAGAATAAAAAGAACAACGGTATCGCCCACTTTCTCGAGCATATGGTTTTTAAGGGCACCCAAAAATACCCCGATACACTAGCAGTGGCTCAAGCAATAGAGGGAGTCGGCGGCTACTTCAACGCTTGGACGGCTAACGACCATACCGCCTACTGGAATACAGTGCCGTCGGCCGCCTGGCAGACTGGGGTGACGGTGCCGTTCGAACTGGCGTTTCGAGCCCTTTTACGACCCGAGGATTTAGAGCGCGAACGCGGCGTTATAATAGAAGAGATTCGACGGATGAAAGACGACCCGGCCAGTTTCGTTGACGAACTACTCGGACCAATCCTCTTTCCCAACAACCAACTCGGCCAGTCGGTCATTGGTAGCGAAGAGAATATTCAGAAGATGACGATTGAGCAGTTTGAAGATTACCGAGCCAAATACTATCATCCCGGCCAAGCGCTGTTTATTGCCGTTGGAGATATTGGCCAGAAAGACATCAAAGCCGAAGTCCTGAAGCAGACCGAATCGCTGACGCCTCGAGCGATCACTTTACCCAAACCTTTTATTGGTCCCAGCCAAACTAGCTTGAATTTTTACCACAAAGAAACTGACCAAACTCACTTTCAGGTGGCGGTTGTTGATCAGGACCTGGCCTCTCACGGCAAAGATGAGTATACCGGCATCGTCTTGAACGCCGTTTTGGGTCGAGGAATGAGCTCACGATTGTTTCTCAATATCCGAGAAAAGAAGGGGCTAGCTTATTCGATTAGTTCGTCGTTCCAATCGTTTGAAGATACTGGCCTGATTACAGTCTCGGGTGGCGTCAATACCGCCAAAATCGCTCAAACCCTCGAAGCGCTCGACGCCGAGTTCGCCAGCTTGCGCGATGAATTGGTTGGCGACGAGGAATTGGCCAAGGCCAAGGCTCTGATATGCGGTTCGTTTGATTTAAGTTCTGACCGACCGGTCGATCTAGCAATGTGGTACGGCACCGATCGACTACTCGGCGAGGCCGAAGATTTCGAAACGGCTAAGAAAAATGTTCAGGCCGTCACCGCCGAGCAAATCCGCCTGTTGGCAAAACGGTTACTGGTCAAAGATCGTCAAGTCCTAGCGGTCATCGGCCCGTACAAAGACGACAGCATCTTCAAAAAATTCCTAGGAAAATAAGTCCGAAGGCTGAAGTCTCAAGTCTCATTTAAGTCTCAAGTAATAAGTCTTAAGTATTTTCACTTGCTACTTGATATTTGTCACTTATTTTAGACTTTAGCCTTGCTACTTCAGACTTCTTACATCCTCGCCCCAAGGCGTAGCGCTAGAAGCGCAAACAAGCTAAAATATGACAATGTCACACATTGAACAAACTCTCCTTATTATTAAGCCCGATGGCGTTGAACGCGGCGTAATTGGTAAAATTATCACCCAGCTGGAGGAACGCGGCCTCAAAATCGTTGGTTTGAAAATGACGACCGCCGACAAACAATTAGCGGAAAAGCATTACGGTGGCTTGGGAGATCGATTAAACAAACGCGGTTTAGAAGGCGACAAAATTCAAGCCCAAATGATCGACTTCCTATTGTCCGGGCCCGTCGTGGCGATGGTTATCGAGGGTGTTAAGGCCGTGGAGTATGTTAAACGCCTAGCTGGAGCAACTTATCCGAACGAATCAGAATTTGGCACCATTCGCGGTATGTTTGCTCATGTTACCCGTCAACACGCTAACGAGTCCGACCGCGCGGTGCGTAATCTGGTCCACGCCTCCGACCCCGACGAACATCCCGAGCAGGAGATCGCTTTGTGGTTCAAGCCCGAAGAACTCGTTGATTATCAGACCGTTCATCAGTCCAATACCTGGTAGATGGTGGCTAGCTCAAAGCTTAAAACTCAAAGCGCAAAACTGTAGCTCAAAACCGCCTAACCGTTTCTTTAGTTTTGAGTTAAAGGTTTCAGTTTTGACTTTTGACTTATGAGTTTTTAGTTATCCCATACTTGAGCCTTAGTTTAGACTTTAGCCTTTAGACTTAAAGACTTATCTTGGCCATTGGGGTAAAATTTACCTATGTCTAACTACTGGCTTGGGGCCGTAATCGCCTTAATATTCTCGGTAATTATCAACGGCTGGTTGATTAAACTTTGTCATAAAAAAGGTTGGTTTGTACCAGCGGTTAGACCACGAGATGAACACTCCCAGCCAACGCCTAGAGTCGGCGGGGTCGGTGTCGTTATGGCATTTGTGATGACGGTGGTTTTATTTCTGATTTTTTCCAGAGACAGTCTTAGCTTTGGTAACGCAACCGTTTTTGGAATTGACCGTAACTTAGTTGGGTTTCTGATAGCCATTATCTGGTTGAGTACGATTAACGTCCTTGACGACTACCGGGGGCTTTCTTGGCAATCAAAGTTACTTAGCCAGGTTATTGCGGCAGTTATCATTACCAGTTTCGGCATTTTAATTCCAACCCTATCTAACCCCTTTGGTCAGCAAATTATCATCGGTAGCTACTCCTCAATTCTAGTTATCATTTGGCTAGTAGTTATTAGCAACGTTATTAACTGGCTCGATAGTATTGACGGGGTGGCCGGAGGAGTTAGTGCCATAACCTTAATTATTTTATTTCTCTTGTCGGTGAATATTGCCGTTAACCAGCCCTCCAACGCCATGTTGGCGATTATTGGTTTTGGCGCGACGATTGGCTTTCTGCTCTACAATTTACGAGGCAAAGTATTTTTGGGCGATACCGGCTCGATGTTCCTCGGGTTTCTTATTGGAGTCTTGGCGATTATTTCTGGTGGAAAAGTGGCGACGGTTTTCCTGGTTTTGGCGATTCCGTTTTTGGACGCATTGGTCGTCTTTATTAGCCGAATCATTCATCACCAGTCCCCATTTCTAGCCGACCGTCGTCATCTGACCCATCGCCTACTCGACCGTGGTTTTAGCAAGCGAACAATACTGCTACTGTTTTATGCCATTAGCCTTACTTTCGGACTTATCGCCCTTAATACCCAAACAACCGGTAAATTTTGGGCCATTCTGGCGGCATTGGTGGTGATGACCTTCTTTGTCTTGCTCTACTCCATCGGCGGCAGAGTCGCCGCCAAGGATAAGCGACAAAGCTCTAAGGCTGAAGGCTAAAGTCTGAACTAAATAACAAGTTGCAAGTTACAAGTACTTGACACTTAATACTTAAGCCTTAGTTCAGACTTCAGCCTTGTAACTTTAGCCTTTGCTTGTCCTTTGCCCGTTGCAGTAAGGCGCCCCATAAACTAACCTAGAGGTAATGCAAGACAATTATTCTTTTCGTGGTCAGCGTTCTGACGAAACGGTGGCGTTAGTGACCAAGCAACATGTTTGGCTCTTAATGCCGATTGCGGCGGTTTGGTTAGTGATCGCTTTAGTTGTCGGTGTGGCCTTACTCGGATTTGGCGCCTCAAAAATAACTTCAATCGTCATCGGCCTGACCGTAGTCATTGGTGCTCTCTATAGCTTTTACTTTTGGTTTATGTGGAACGGCTGTGATTACATTGTCACCAATCAACGAGTGATAAAAATTGATCAGGTTGGTTTGTTTAACCGGATGATTTCCGAGGCCGAAATTCATCGAATCCAAGAAATATCAACCGAGATTAAGGGGCCGATCAGAACCCTGCTTAATTTTGGCACCGTGCGGATTAAAACCGCTTCTGACGATTCAAAATTAGATCTTGAAGATGTCACTGACCCCTACGATGTCCAGCAAGCCATCGTCCAAATCCAGAAACAAGCTTTAGAGCCATCTCGAGCCCCAAGGCAGGTTTAGGGCTAGTTACTGCCGAGAACCTGATTTAGCTGCTCGGTCAGTTCTGGGGAGGGTTTTACCAAGAGTTTGGTCGGGAATACTTTTAACTTCTCGCCCTGCATCATTCGCAGTTCTACCGGCAGGGGGCCGGGGTGGGCTTCCAGAATATTCTTTAGTTCGGCGATCGTTTCTTTAGTAGCCGATTTAGGGAGATGGACAACGAAGGTTGTAGGTACTAGGGACTGGGTACTAGGTACTAGCTTTTGATTGACATTGAAATCACCATTTTTTCTAGCTAGTGGCCAGTTGCCAGTTGCTAGTTGCTTCTTCGGTAAATTCACCGGATTGAGGCCATTCAAGGCCCAGGCCCGGTCAACCAAAACTTTGACGGAATTATCTTTGTCGGAAATCTTACCTTCGATCAAAACTAGCGTATCCGGCTGCCAAAGATGAGTTAATTCCTGGAAATGCGACGGAAAAACGACCAATTCTAGCGTACCGGTCAGATCTTCAAGCTCAATAAAGCCCATCGTCTGGCCATTTTTAGTGGTGATTTTTTTTAGTGTATGGATGATGCCGCCGACCCGAACCACTTGGCCGGCTTGGCTGATGTCCAGCTCGGCGATCGGAGTGGCCAGCTCGGCCAGCAGGGCCGAAAATTGTTTGAGCGGGTGGTCAGACAAATAAAGTCCGAGCAGTTCTTTCTCCCAAATTAGATAAGCGGCCTTATCGGCGGTCACTTGCGGTAGCGCCAGTGTCGGGGCGGCACCGTTCTTGGCTCCTTCACCAAAAATCGACAGCTGGCTGGCGTCAGTCTTGCCGCTAGCGCTGACAAACTTGGTTATCAACTCTAGTCCAGCGTTCAAACGAGCCCGCTCTTCAAACCGATCGAGCGCCCCAGCTTTGATCATATTCTCCAACACTTTTTTATTGAGATGGGGGCTATTGCGAACCAAAAAATCGTTCAAATCGGCAAACGAGCCGTTCTTTTTTCGTTCAGTGACGATCGCTTGAGCGGGGATAGTGCCGACATTTTTTATTGCTCCTAAGCCAAAACGCAGGGCTTTTTTCTCTCGGACAACAGCAAAGTCGGTAAACGATTCGTTGACATCCGGCGGTAAAACCGTCAGCCCCAGTCGCTCGCATTCGCTAATCTCAATCGATAATCGATCGGTATCGCCGAGGTCACTCGTCATCACCGCCGCCATAAAGCAGTCAGGGTAGTGGGCTTTGAGGTAGGCGGTTTGGAAGGCGATTAGAGCGTAGCAAGTGGCGTGACTTTTGTTGAAAGCATAAGCAGCAAAATCCTCCAAGGAACGGAAAATGTCGGTCGCCTGGTCTTTGGTGACGCCATTTTTAACCGCCCCGTCGATAAACTTGGTTTTCATCTCTTTCATCAACTTGGGGATTTTCTTACCCATCGCTTTACGGAGGGTGTCGGCTTCGGCGCCGGTAAAGCCACACATATCTTTAGACAAACGCATCACTTGTTCCTGGTAAACAGGAATACCGTAAGTATCGCGAAGGGCGCTTTCGGCCAACGGATGGAGGTACTTAACCTCCTCTAAACCGTTTTTACGGTCGATAAAACTTTGGATCCACTGCATCGGCCCTGGTCGGTAGAGCGAGACCATAGCCGTAATATCTTCAAATTTGGTTGGGCGCAATTCTTTGATATAGCGCCGCATCCCGCTACTTTCGAGCTGAAAGATCGATGTCGTCTCGCCACGGGCGAGCAGCTCAAAGGTTTTCTTATCATCAAGCGGCAGGTTTTCGATATCGATCTTGTCCCCGTAAACGGCTTCAATGATTTCGGTCGCCCGGTGCATCGTCGTCAGGTTGGAAAGTCCCAGCAAGTCCATTTTAAGCAAACCGATTTTTTCAATCGGCAACATCGAGTATTGAGTGACTTGATGGACGTCACCGCCCTGTGACGGCTGGACGGCGACATAGTTTTCCAACGGCTCTTTGGAGATAACGATGGCGCAGGCGTGTTGAGAGGCATGCCTAATCGTCCCTTCAAGGTGGGTGGCGGCGTCAATCAACTGCTTGTTTTCTGGGTCAGCGTCGTAGGCCGCTTTCAATTCTGGAGCTTGAGCGACCATTTGGGCCAGCGGGGTGTGACGGCCTTGAACGGGAGGCGGAACCAGCTTGGCCAAGGCATCGACCTTGCCGTAGGGGATGCCTAGCACCCGGCCGACATCGCGAATAGCCGCTCGCGCCATAATTGTCCCAAAAGTAATAATACCAGCGACATGATTAGCGCCGTATTTTTCTTTCAAGTAATCAATCACTTCACCGCGGCGGGTATCCTCAAAGTCCATATCAATATCCGGCATCGAGATTCGATTTAAGTCTAGAAAGCGCTCAAAGAGCAGACCGTACTTGAGCGGATCGACATTTGTAATGCCGGTGACAAAAGCAATAATCGAGCCAGCGGCCGAGCCACGGCCCGGGCCGACATAAATACCTTTGGAGCGGGCAAATTTAATCATATCGGCGACAATCAGGAAATAACCTGGGAAACCGGTTTTCATGACTGTTTCCAGTTCGTAATCTAGTCGAGCCCGAATTTCGAGGGTAATTTCGCCGTAGCGTTGGTGTAAACCTTTCTCACACCAAGAGCGCAAATAAGATTCCTCTGTTTCGCCCTTCGGTAGCTGGAAATGGGGCAGAAGACTTTGGCCGAGCGGAATCTCTAAATTGACCATGTCGGCAATTTTTAGGGTATTAGACAGCGCTTCCGGCACATCACTAAAGGCCTCGGCCAATTCCTGGGGAGTTTTGAGCGAGAAATCACCGCCGTAGACCATCCGATCGGTATCGCTGACTAATTTGCCAGTTTGAATGCAAATCAATTGGTCGTGGGCGACGGAGTCGTTGGAGTTAACATAGTGAACATCGTTGGTGGCAATCAGCGGTAGGCCAGTTTTGACGGCCAAATCTTTGAGATGAGTGTTCAGAACTTGCTGTTCGGGAATCGACGGGTGATGCTGGAGTTCGAGATAGTAATTATCTTTACCAAAAATCTCGCTGTACTCGCCGACGGTTTCGTTCAAGCCCTTGAAATCTTTGTTTTCGATCAGACGAGAAGTTTCGCTGGCCAGGCAGGCGGTGGTGGCAATCAGTCCTTCGTGATGGCGGGAGAGTAAATCGCGATCGATTCGAGGTTTGTAGTAGTAGCCATCTAGGTGGGCGGCGGAAGTGAGCTTGATCAAGTTTTGGTAGCCCTGAAAATTTTTAGCCAGGAGTAAAAGGTGATAGGGCTTGATGTCCTCGCCAGCGGTTTTGTCAGACATTTTGCGCCTGGCCACATAGGCCTCTACGCCGATAATCGGCTTGATGTCTTGTTTCTGACACTCCAGATAAAACTCGATCGCCCCGTACATCACACCGTGATCGGTAATGGCCAGTGCCGGCATCTCCAGCTCCTTGGCGCGACCAACTAATTCCGGCACCTTCCCCAACCCATCAAGCAATGAGTAATGCGAGTGAACATGAAGATGGACAAAATTAGGTTTATCCGTCGTAGCTTTAGCGAAGTCGGGCTTACTCATCGGCTTTCTTGTTGTAACAACAAGAGGGGTTTTTAGCAAAAAGCTCAATATCTTCAGAGCATCTTAACGTTCAATTGACGCTTCCCAAGAAATTCGATATAATTTTCTCTACAAATGGCGCATACAAAGGCGAAAGGTTCTAGTAAGAATAACCGAGACTCGCAGTCGAAACGACTGGGGGTAAAGATTTATGGTGGGGAGGTGGTCAAAAAAGGCATGATCATCCTTCGTCAGCGTGGCAGTAAATATTTTATGGGCGAAGGTGTCCAGAACGGTAACGACGATACGATTTTTGCCGTTGCCGACGGCGAGGTTAAATTTACCGAGAAAAAAGTCGTTAATTTTGCTGGTAATCGGTCGCTTAAAACTTTTGTATCAGTAAAATGAGCTTGAACGTTATCGACAAATTTCAGGTCACTCAAATGAAAGCCAAGGTCGCCGATGTTCGACCGGGCGAAACGGTTAAGGTTCACTACAAAATTCGCGAAGGCGGTAAAGAGCGTATTCAGATTTTTGAAGGTCTGGTAATCGGGACGAAAGCCACCAAATCTTACCAAGGCTCTTTTACTGTTCGCAAAGTCGTTGACAGTATCGGTGTCGAGCGAACATTTCCGTTTCATTCGCCGTGGGTCACTAAAGTTGAGCGAGTTAAATCCGGTAAAGTTCGCCGAGCCAAACTCAATTTTGTTCGCGAATACGCCATGTCCCGCCGTTTCAAGCTCAAAGACACGGGCTTGGCCGGGACAACCTGGGAGGAACTAGAAAAACAGGAACTAGGAGCTAGGGACTCGGGACTAGATGGAAAACCAGTACCTAGTTCCCAGTCCCCAGTCCCAGTCAATGCCCAGTCCCCAGTACCAGCCGAAGCCGAGTCCCCAGTCCCAGCTACCGCCGAACTTGTCAAAGCGGACGAAGCCACGGACAATGGCTCTGATGTCATTTCAGGGCAAGCTATTAGGGGCGAAAGCGGAGAACTGGGCGACGCAGTATCTGAAGGAAAAGAAATTCCGGATTCTGAAACGAAACTTCCGAACTAAATACGGCGAGATCGACATTCTGGCTGGAGACGGTAAAACGCTGGTAATTGTTGAGGTTAAAGCTAAAACTTCCGATCGCCAAGGTGCGGCAATTGAAATGATCACCCCACGCAAACGGGAGAAATTAATTTTGCTCTCCCATGAATTAATGATGAAATATCAGACCAACAATATCCGGATCGACGTCGTCACGGTTGACAACGCCGAAGATCAACCAGCGATGAAGCACCATAAAGGTATAATAGAAAGTAACTATTAGTTATGAAAATCCCAAATCCCAATAATACAAATCCCAAACAAATCACAATATTCAAATGCTCCAAGTTTTTGAATAGTTGGGGTTTTGGTAATTTGAGTTTGTTTGGAGCTTGGGATTTGGGATTTGGGATTTGGGGTTTTACTTATTGATGGCTGAAGAAATTAGAGTTCGGATTGCTCCCAGCCCCACCGGCCGGTTTCATATTGGTACCGCCAGAACGGCCTTGTTTAATTACCTATTTGCCAAAAAGTTCGGCGGTAAATTTATTGTCCGAGTTGAAGATACTGATCAGGAGCGTCACGACGATTCGTCGCTAAAAGATATTCTCGAAGGTCTGTTGTGGTTAGGCATGAGCTGGGACGAAGGACCGGAAGTTGGTGGGCCTTATGGGCCGTACTTCCAGCAAGAACGACTCGGATTATATCAGCCGTTTGTTGACCAGCTACTGGAGAAAAAAACGGCCTACCGCTGTTACTGCACTCCGGAAGAATTGACGGCCGAGCGCGAAAGCCAGCAGGGTCATCACGCCGCACCCAAATACTCCGGTCGCTGTCGTAATTTATCAGCCCAAGAAATCGATCAGTTCGAACAGGCCGGTCGCACCAGTGCCGTTCGCTTTGTCGTCGAGCCGCAAACAGTTGGCTTTGACGATCTTGTTAAAGGCAAGGTTGAATTTGACGCATCGCTGTTTGGGGATTTTGTCATTCAAAGATCAGACGGTATGCCGCTGTTTGTTTTCTCCAATGTTATTGACGATAATTTGATGAAAATTAGCCACGTTCTGCGAGGCGAAGAACACTTAGTCAACACCGCTAAACAAATGCTACTTGCTAACGCTCTAAATTTCTTGAGTCCGCAATTCGGACATTTCCCGCTGATTTTAAACGCTGATCGGTCGAAGATGAGTAAGCGCAAGAATCCGGTTTCAATATCGGACGACTACAAGGCCAAAGGTTTCTTGCCCGATGCCCTAGTCAACTTCATCGCCCTTTTGGGCTGGAATTCCGGTACCGACCAGGAGATATTCTCGCTGGCGGAGCTGGTTGACGAGTTTGAGATCAAGCGTGTAGGTACCAGCCCGTCAATATTTGATCCTGAAAAATTGCTCTGGATGAACGGCTACTACATTCGTCAGAAATCAATCGGTGAGATCGCCTCCGAAGCCCAAAATTTTATTACCGACAAGGAGCTCTTTCAAAAAACCCTCGCTAAGCCCGATTATTTTTTGGAAGCAATCGGCTTAGTTCACGATCGGATGAAAATCTTGAGCGAAACGGAGGGATTAATCAACTACTTTTTCACCGCTCCCGAATATGATCCAGCGCTCTTAATCGCTAAAAAATCGACCAAAGAAAATACCTTGGCCGCCCTCAAAGCGGCTGCTACTGTGGTTGGCGGGCTCAAAACTATGGCGCTCGATGAAGTTGAGCCAGCTCTGCGCGGTGCCGCAACAGATCTAAAAATTAAAGATGGCGAACTGCTCTGGGCCGTCCGAGTCGCTCTATCTGGTCGCGACGCTTCACCGGGGGCATTTGAATTATTATCTGTAATTGGCAGGGAAGAGTCTTTGAAGCGCCTTAATTCTGCTATCGCTAAATTCAGGTAATTATTGTTGACGGCCACCCTGTTTTAACGCATTGTTAAAGCACATGGAGGGTTTGTTTATATCCACTTACATGGGAGAGGGGGTTTTAGAGTATGGCTCCACAGATTCAACGTGCCAGACGGCGATTTGACGGAGTTTACCAAGCCACTAGGGGAAAAATCCTTTGCGAGTACAATCTCCACCCAGTCAGGTTCTTCTCGGTATTTTTTTCCGTAGTTGTGTTACTCGGAGTAATCGCCTTCTTTAAGCCGGTTAGTGCCAGTATCGGTCTGCATCTAGACCAACGGGAGCTACAAAACAAATACCCGAATTTTTGGACATTGGCCGAACAAAAGAAGATCTCTCCAAGCAGCGATAAATATTTTATTGGAGACGAGCCGGTAGTGCCAAGTTCAAGCCCAGTTGTACTGGCCGTGGCCAGCGATTCTACAAACATTGAAGTAACCGCCGACAGCGCGCACGAAGATATTGGTCAAAATCCTAACCAGTTCACAAAAAGCGTTAGCGTCGAACAGGTTGAAAGGGGGACGAAAATCTCCCAAAAGGAGACCGATGGGCAAGCTGGCCTGTACAGAATCAAAGCCCAAGACAGGGTGACCGGTGCTGTTACGGCTGAAGAAACCATCGCTTGGGGGGTATTGGCGTTCAACCCAGACTATTCAATCTACCCGACTGATACATCCGCCACTTTGGCGATGGCGGTCCTTGATGACCGAGGCAAGATGATCTGTGACGCCTCGCTGACGATCGAGATTACCGATCCAAACGGCAACAAAAAAATCTTATCGACCGAAAATGAGCTAGTGCTGGTAAATAATGCGTGTCTAATCTACGGCCCTACTTCTGAACCAGATTATATTGCCAATTATCAAACCGGCACTGAAGGCGATTATCAAGTCACGATAAAGGCACGTGTAGGAAGCGGTGTACGAACGCTCCACGACAAGTTTTCAGTTAAAGATAATCAGCCGTTTTACTTGCAGCGAGTCGGGGCGACTCGGACTTTTCCGAACGCTGAATATGTCTACAAACTTAATTTTCAGCCCAAAGTTGACGGCCAATATCAACTCACCGAAACTGTGCCGGCCGAGTTCATTATTTCCGACACCAGCGCCAAGATTACAGAGGTCGGTGATGTCAAAAAATTAGTCTGGCAAGTTGACGCCAAAGCTAAAGCAGACCAAACGTTGATGTTCGGTTACAAAGGGCCGCTCAAATCACCGCATCTTTATACTTTCGGCCCCGCCGAAGTCAGCTATGTCGCTGACGCTCGCTCTTCGTCGATAACTCAAAGTCAGCAATCAGCCAGCCGCAAGCTGCAAGCTGAAAGCTGGACCGAACCTCGGGCCTGGCAGATCGCCTCCGATGCGCCCTCCACCGTCAACTGGGATGGCAGCTCAAGTGCCAACTGGTCAGATGGCGCCAACTGGTCAACCAATGCCATACCACAGGCTGGCGACAACTTAGTTTTCCCGGCTGGTGCTGCAAATAAATCCAATTCCAACGATCTCGGCGAAAATATGCTGTTTAACTCGATTACTTTTAATGACAGTGGCTACACCCTGGCTGGCAACACAATTATTGTCGGCCAAGGATTAAACGGCATCACCGACGCCGTAGTTTCTGGCGGAAACACCATTAGTCTTAACTTGCGCGTTGATGTAACTCGTTGGTTAACTGTCACCAATAGCGGTGAAACGTTAACAATTTCGGGAACGATTGCTGGCGTTGGCGGTATCACCAAAGAAGGTCAAGGCAAGTTGGTTCTATCTGGCGCAAATACCTACGGCGGCGTCACCAAAATTAACGGCGGTGATATTAGCGCACGAAGCAACACGGCTCTCGGCACCATCGCCACCGGCACGGAAGTTGTAGGAGAAGCGGCGTTAGAATTACAAGGCACAATCGCTATCGGTCGCGAGCCGCTAACGCTGCGTGGCTACGGCGAATCGAGCGGCGGCGCGCTTAAGAACGTTTCGGATAGTAATAGTTTTGATGGGCTGATCACTATTGCCGGTATCGCTGAAATTCAATCTGATTCTGGCACACTCACGCTAAACGGCGGCGTCACTGGTGCGGCAATCCCACTTGTTCTTGATGGGGCTGGCAATATTACGTTTGCCAAAGCCCCGGTCGCAAACACCAGCGGCTTAATCACTAAAAACGGCGCCGGGACGCTAACGTACAATTTCCCTAACACCTATACTGGTTTGACAACCGTCAATGCCGGGACGCTGACCTACGGGGTCGATAACGCGATACTGTCTGGTGGTATCACCGTTAACGGCGGGACTGTCGATATCGCCACGTTCTCCGATATGGTCGGAACGGTGACGCTCGGGACGCTGGCCGGTGGGAGCGGCATTATTACTGGCTCGACCGGTGTGTTGAGCAGTGCGTCGTATGTGGTGTATGTCGGAACGATTAGCGCCATTATCGCCGGTGACGGTGGCACTTTAGCGAAATCGACCCCGGGAACGGTGACCCTAACTCGTCCAAATCTATTCAGCGGTGCGACCACGGTCACCGTCGGCACCCTGAAGATTCAAGACAGCTTGGCGCTGGGCGTGATCGACGGCATTACCACTGTTTCCGCCGGTGCGACGTTGCAAGTTGATGGCACTGGCTTGTCGATCCCCGAATTTATAACTATCTCGGGTGTCGGCCTTTTAAACCAAGGTGTGATCTGGAATTCAACCGGCAGCAACACCGTTACTGGCCTGGTGACCATGGCGGCCGCTTCAACTATTAAGGCTGATGTTAGTACTACCATTACGTACGCGACGAACGGTTTCACTGGAGCGTTCGGCTTAACCGTCAACGGGGATGGAGACACGACAATTTCCGGGCCGATTGCGACGACGAGCGGTACGCTCTCAAAAAATGGCCCTGGCACGCTCACCCTCACCGCCTTCAATCCCTACACCGGGGCCACCACAATCAATACCGGCACGCTCACCTTGAACAGTAACGGCGCCATCACTATGTCAGCTTCGATCGCCATCAACTCAAACGGGAAACTAATCGCTGATAACAGCAGCGTGGTCACTGATCGCATTGGCGACGCTGTCGCCGTCTCCATGAACGGTGGCTCTTGGGACTTTTACGGTAGCTCCAGTACCAATACGCTCGCGACCGCCGGCACGCTCACGATGACCGGCGGGAAGAATGCCATCACCGTTTTTGCCGGTACCGGCGGTTACACGATTATGCGGTTTGCTTCATTTTCCCGGACCGCTGGCGCCAGAGGCCTATTTCGAGGTGCTAGTCTGGGCGCGACCCCAGCGGCCAACGTGGCCACAATTTTGTTCACCACGGCTCCAACGCTGCTCGGCGACGATGGCGTGGCCGGGACCTCGGCCGTCAGTATTATGCAGGGCGTATTTGGTGACAACTCAACCTCCGGAACTGGGACCGACATGGTCACCTACGGTCGCGGCAACAATAATGGCTTACGGCTCTTGAACGGCGCTGGCTTCAGCAATGAATACACCACAAATTTCTTGACCACCAACGCTAATATTAAAATCTCGTCCGCTACCGCCGCTATCACTTCGCAAATTAATTCGCTCATTCTCGATTCCGGCGCCAGTATCACTAACCCCGGTTCGGCCCAAACAATCACTTTTATGTCCGGCAATATTCTTAACCTTGAGGCTAGCGGGTCGATTGCCGGTGCTAACACCACCCTGGCCGCCGGAGCGGTTGAGTTTAGTATTAGCACGCCCCAAAGCCTCACGATCTCGTCTCTCATTACTACCACGGGCGGACTGACCAAAGGCGGCACAGGCACACTAACCTTCTCTACCGCCAAGACGTACACCGGTCTGACTTCGGTTAACGATGGAACCTTGATCTACGGCATTAACGATGCGATTAGCTCGGGTGCGGTTACAGTCAACGACGCCACCTTAGATATCGCTACTTTTACTGACACTGTTGGGGCGGTCGTGGTCCAAGGCGGCACCATTACCGGGACTAGCGGTGTCCTGACAGCAACCTCCTACGATCTTCGGGCCGCCACGATAAATGCAATTTTAGCAGGCTCAGGAACGCTAACCGTGGTAAACACCAACGAACGCACCGATGCCGTCACGACGCTATCTAGGGACAATACCTTTACTGGTTCGATTGCGCTGACGAGTGGAGTCTTAAAGCTTGGTGGTGCTGGCGGTGGATCAAACACCCCCTTGGGGACAACTGCGGCAGGCATTACGATGACGAGCGGGGCGATGTTAGATCTGAATGGCTACACGCTTGTAACGAGTGAAGCAATTTCAGCGACCGGCACTGGCATTGCTCTACAGGGCGCAATTATTAACAGCTCAGCGAGTACGGTCACATATAACGGTGTGATTACGCAAACCGCGGCTGCTCGGATTGGGGCAAATTATGGGAAGATTATCATCGGGACCGGCGGCATCACTGGCACCTTTAACCTAACTCTTGGTGGCTTTGGCGATATTGACGTGACGAGTGCTATCACTATTAGCACCGGCACGATCACCAAAGACGGTTTCGGAATTTACACACCTTCAAGTGCGAGTTCTACATACACCGGTCTGACGACGGTTAGCGCCGGAACACTGAAGCTTGGAGTTTCGGGCGGTGCAACGAATACCCCGTTGGGGACTAATGCTGGCGGTGTGACCGTTACCGCCGGTGCGACGCTTGATATGAATGGCTTCTCTTTGGCGACAGTCGCCGATACCTTAACGATAAATGGAACTGGTTCCGGGACCGGAGATTTTGCAGCTGGCGCATTGGTGAATTCATCTGGAACGGGCGTTACATATGTCGGGGCTATCGTTCTCGGCTCAGCGACAACCGTCAAATCAAACTCTGGAACAATCACCCTAACAACCGGCGGTATTACGGGTGCGTTTGCCTTAACGCTGGGTGGTACGGCGAGTAGTACAATTTCTGGTGTGATCGCGACCGCTGCCGGGACGATCATCAAGATTGATACCGGGACGTGGACGTTGTCGAGCGTAAATACCTACACGGGCGCAGCGACAATTTACCAAGGAACAATTAAGAATGGGATCGCCGCTGCGGCCGGCGGTGGTCCGCTAGGGACGGCTGCTGGGGCAACAACAATTTTTAGCGGCGGCGTACTAGACATGAATGGTTTTTCGCTTAGCGCCTTAGCAGAAGGGTTAACGATCAACGGCTTCGGCATCGAGAGCGGTGGCGCCATGGTCAATAACTCTGGAAGCGGCGTAACCTATTTGGGGACACGGGCCCTCGGGTCTGACACTCGAACCACCAACTCCGGCGCCGGCCTGTTAACCCTAAGTGGAATTCAGAGCGGCGCCTTTGAATCTCGCTACGGGGGAGCGGGCAATATCACCATTTCGGTGGCGATTGCCGCGACCGCCTCATCATTCTGGAAAGATGGGGCCGGAACAGTCATCTTGAGCGCCGCTAACGGTCATACCGGGGTGACGACGGTCGCGGCTGGGACCTTACAATACGGTATTCTCAACACGCTGGCAGCTGGCGCGGTGGTAGTGAACGGCGGAACGCTCAACATCGTTTCGTTTAGCGATACGGTCGGTGCGGTGACGTTAGTTGACGGTATGATTTCAGGTACAACCGGAATATTAACAGCAACCGGATACACTTTTGAAAGTGGCACGATCAGCGGAATTATCGCTGGTGCGGTGGCCGTCAATAAGTACACGGCCGGTACGGTTGTCATCTCCGGCGTCGAAACGATCTCCAGTACCCTGACTATCCACGCCGGAACAATCGAGATCAGCGGCTCTGGTTCGGCGGTCGGTGTCACGGCAATTACTATCAACCTCGGTGCGACCTTAACGCTTGATAATTCAACGACGGCTGTGGCCAGTCGTCTGCTTGATACGATTGTCCTGACCATGAACGGCGGTAATTTTAATTACAAGGGCAATACCGCCAGCACCGCCGCCGAGACGATCGGACAGCTCCTTTTTTCATCTGGTCACAACACGGTTACCGTGACGCCGGGCGCCGGCGGATCGACGACGCTGACGGCGGCGACTAACCCGGGCATCAATCGTACGGCCGGCGCGACAGTGTTGTTTCGTGGGACAAGTCTTGGCTCGACCCCGGCCGCCAACATCTCGACCTTAAAGTTTACAACGGCGCCGATCGTTGTCGGCGGCGGCGGCGGTACGGGTACCACCACCATCAGTATTATCAAAGGCGCGTATGGGGACAATTCCCTGACTGGAACAGGGACAGACATGGTGACCCATAACGTTGGGAACACCAACGGTTTGCGACTTCTGAACGGACCTGGGTTTTCCGGTGAGTATGCAGCGAACCTGGGTACCGCTAGTGCCAACGTGAAATTGACAGGGGATACGGCCGCCACGACGACCAATACCAATTCGATTGTTCTGAACGGTGGCGGCGTCACGAACGCCTCGGTGACGTTGCCGATCGCCGCCACCGCCTTAGCCGGAAACATTTTAATTGCGACCGCCCATAACATTGCCGGCGCGAATACGGTGCTTGGTATAACAACATTCGAACTCAATGTTTTAGCGAACGCGGCCTCAACCGTTTCGGCCACCGTTGGTACGGCCACGACTGGGTCGCTTACCCTGAGCGGGAGCGGGAATGTGACCTTTAGCGCGGCGAATCCATATACCGGTACAACCTTTATTAATAATGCGACGTATACCTATGGCGTGGCTAACGCGATCAGTTCCGGTGCGGCAACGGTGATTGGCGGCACCTATAATCTTAACGGCAACTCCGATACGATCGGCGCCCTGAACGCGACAGGTGGCACCATTGCCACCGGCGCGGGCACCTTAACGCTTGGCGGTACTGTCACTACCGTCGCCAACGCCAATGTAACCTCGATAATTACTGGGAACCTCGCGCTGGGGGCAAACCGAATCTTTAACGTTGGTGACGGCCTGGTCGATAACGACCTCGTTGTTTCGGCGACGGTCACCGGCGCCTTTACCGTGACGAAAAGTACGGGCACTGGGGTCTTAGTATTATCGGCGACCGACAGTACCTATAGCGGTAGCACCACGATTAGCACCGGAACGTTTCGGTTCGGCAGTGGGGGGAGTGGCGCTAACGGTCCGCTCGGGACGACGGCCGCGGCGACTATTATTTCTAGCGGTGCGTCTCTTGATCTGAATGGCTATTCGTTAGCGACTGCCGAAGGACTGACTATCAGCGGTACGGGTGTTGGGGCAAACGGGGCAATTATGAACACATCATCGGCCGCCGCAACTTACCAGGGTCTAATAATCCTCGGCGCGGCGGCAACGATTACGTCGAACTACGGCGATATTACCATTTCCAATACCGGCAGTATGACTGGTACCGGATTTGCGTTGACCTTGCGCGGTGCCGGGAATGGTTCAATAGCCACTCAAGTCAATACTTCCACGGGTGGTTCAAGGGTTAAAAATGGCTTAGGCACCTGGACGGTTTCGGGCGATGGTGGCTACACCGGCGTAACGACAATTACTCTGGGCGTATTAAAACTGGGTGCGGCTGGTGGCGCGACTAATACGCCGCTCGGCACAACCGGTACCAATACGACGATTGCCAGCGGAGCGATGCTGGACTTAAATGGTTTTACTCTTGGTACGGCCGAGCCCTTATCGATACAAGGCACCGGTATCGCCAACGCCGGGGCGATTACAACCAGCTCGGGGATCGCGACGAGTTACTCGGGGGCAATTACGATTGCGACCGCTTCCCGTATAACGAACTATGGCAACGGGACATTCTCACTCAGCGGTGCAATTGCAGGCGGTGCCGTGGCCTTAACGACCGTCAACGCGCCGGGAACAATTACCCAGACAAGCGCCAGCGTCTGGTCGGGTACGACATCGTCTCTCACAAAAGAAGGCTGGGGGACGACGATTTTGGCGGGTCAAAACTCAATCACTGGCTCGATGACCGTCAGTTCCGGCACTCTCCAGCTCGGGGCAAACGGCGGCGCGGCGAATACTCCGACCGGGACTATTGCCGGAGGCGTGATTGTTTCGGCCGGTGCCGTGTTTGATTTGAGCACCTTCGTGTTGGGCGGCGCATCCACCTGGGAGCCACTAACCCTTAACGGTTCGGGCATCAAAAACGGCGGCGCCTTAATTAGTGCCGCCACCAGCGGTAATAACTTTGGCGTGGTGACTTATGGATCGAGTGCCCGCGTCGTCAACAACGCTTCGGGGACGATTACCTTTGTCGGTGCGCCAACCGGAACCTTTAACTACGTTTTCGGCGGGACAGGTCCGATCACTATTACGGGTGTAATGCCGGCGGTGGCGATTACCATCACCAAATATGACTCTGGGATCCTGCTCTTAAATGGTGCACATCTCAGCACTGGACTGATTCGTATTAACGGCGGGACGGTCAGATACGGCGTGGCCAATGCGATTCTGGTGAACGCCGTGACCATTGCCGGCGGGACGCTCGATATTAACGGTCAGACCGATGCCGTTGGTGCCATTATCCTGATGAGCGGCACGATTACCAACGGCGGCGCGGCCGCGACGCTAACTGGAACAGCCTATACGTTTTACGGGGGCGCCATTACCGCAGTGCTGGCCGGAACGGCAATCGCAATGGCGAAAAACACCGGCGCCACGCTGACGATCAACCAAGCTTTGACGAATACCGGTACCTTAACTATCAACGCCGGCACGGTCCAGTATTTGGCTAGCAACGTCGTGGCTAACACCGCCGCGGTCATCGTGGCTGGCGGCACGCTGGATATCGGCGCGCAAACGGATACCGTGGCCGCCGTGACCCTGACCAGCGGAGCGATCACTGGCAGTACCGGAATTTTAACCGGCACTTCCTACGCCGTTGCCAGTGGCACGATCAGCGCGATTTTAGCCGGCGCGGTTACTCTGGCCAAAACCACGGCCGGTACGGTCACGCTCTCGGGTGTGAATACGTACTCGGGCGTTACGACGATCAGCGGTGGAGTCTTAAGTGTTGGCACTATTGGTAATGGTGGTGTGGCCGGGAACCTGGGAGCGGCGCCGGCCGCCGCATCCAATATTGTTTCCAATACCGGTACCGGGACATTGCAATATACCGGCACGACCTCGTCGACTGACCGCAGCATTACGACGACCGCGGCGATCACTTTAAATCTTGATATTACAAATCCTGCCGCAGCGCTAACCATTTCGGGGACGACGACTGTAACGACTGCGCCGTTCACGAAAGTTGGACCAGGGACACTGATCTTGTCGGGCACGAACGGTCATACGGGGCTAACCACGGTCCTGGCTGGGACGCTAAAAGAGGGCGTCGCCAGTGCACTCTCAACGGGAGCGTTAACTGTTACGAACGGGACATTCGATCTCAATAACTTCTCGGATAGTGTCGGGACAACCACTCTTACTAACGGTGGGCAGATGATCGATTCCGGCGGTACGACCGCGGTTTTGACTAGTACAGCAACTTACGCATTGCAAAGCGGTAAGATCAGCGCCCGACTGGGTAGCGCCGTTGCTGCCGGTATCTCTAAAACGACAACGGATCGGGTTATTCTTTCCGGCGACAATACGTTTACCAGCACCTCTATAGCCTTGAGTGCCGGCGCCCTGAACCTTCAAAGCAACAACGCGCTCGGCGCTGCCGGTACGACCTTAACGACCACCATTACCTCGGGCGCGGCTCTGGAAACCCAAAATAATATTACGATTCCCAGCACCAAGCCAATTACGGCTAACTTGGGCGGCGTTAACAACAGTGGCGCAATTAGGAATATCGCCGATGCCAATACGATTCAAGCCAACATCGTGCTTGGTGTGACCAACACTCGGGTGAACTCGGACAGCGGCACCCTCACCTTCCCAACCGTCTCCGGTAACACCAACAATTTAATTGTGGGCGGCGCCGGCAATACGACAGTTACCGGTATTATTAGCACTACATCTGGCACCTTAACCAAAGACGGTGCAGGCACATTGACGCTTCAAGGCAATAACAGTTATACGGGTCTGACAACGATCAGCGCCGGTGTCGTGAATGTTCGGCATGCCGCAGGTCTTGGCACAATTGCGGCCGGTACCTCCGTCGCCGCTGGCGCGGCCCTGCAAATACAAGGGATCGTCACCGTTGGCGCCGAAACGTTAACGCTCAATGGCACGGGCGTTGCCAGCGACGGAGCGTTAAGAAATATCACCAACAATAATACTTATCAGGGTAATATTACTCTCAATACTACCAGTTCGATTGGCTCCGATGCCAACACGCTCACTCTAAGCGGAACAATAACTGGCGGTGCATCCATTGGCTTAACTAAAGTTGGTGCCGGCGAGGTGTCAGCTTCCAATACGGTCACGGTTGGTGGCGACCTAACGATTTCAGCGGGAACCTTAACTGCCTCCAGCAACACCATTACGGTTAGCGGTAACTGGTCTAATAGCGGCACATTTACGGCCGGCGCGAGTACGGTGGTATTAAATGGGGGCGCCACCCAGACTTTATCCGGAACCATGACCACCACCAGCGCATTTAACAACCTAACCGTGACTAACGCCTTCGGTACCAACGCCTCGGACTGCGAACGAACCAGCTTTGTGGCCTCGATCGATTTCGATGCTGCGGCCACGGTGACAACAAACCTAGTCTTTACGACCGCCAGTACCAGGGTGGAATTCAACAGCGGGTCAACCTATGCTTTTACCAACATCAACTGGAACGGTCAGGCATCAGGTACGAAAATTTACTTCCGCAACTCGGACGCTTCCGGTACCTGGTTATTAAAAGTCACCGGCACCCAAACTGCGGTCTCGTTTATTAATGTCTCCCGCTCCGACGCATCGGTCGTCGGCGGTAACGCCATTGTCGCCAACGACGGCACCAACACCGATTGCACCAATAACACCAACTGGACATTCCCGAGTAGCAATACTGCCCCAAATGCGCCAACTAGCTTGGCCCAAAAGCGCACAACCGATGTGGCGCTCGCCACCGGTGATTGGACCAATGAAACATCCGTTAAGTTTACGGCAACCGCCAGCGACACCGATAATCCCGACACACTGAAGCTCTGTATTGAAGCAATTGCGATTGCCAGCAATTTTACTAACACCGACACCGGCTGTGGAAGCTTAACCGCCTATAGCGGTACACCAATCACTGTTACCGTCACCTTGTCTGGCCTAGTTACCAGTACCGAGTACAAATGGCAGGCGAGAATCAAGGACACGGCTGATGCCGCTTCGGCCTGGAGCGATTACGCCGCCAATGGGTCTAGTCGCGATTTTGGTGTTGATACAACCGCTTGTACGACCGCCACCGTTTACGATGGCAGTTCCGCTGGTGTAGATGCCGACTTTAACGATAGCTCGCTAACGGCGCTATCAGGCAACTGGGATGCTTTTACTTGTACTGTTTCGGGTCTGCAGAAGTATGAGTACTCAATCGGCGTGACCGCCGGCGGTACGACAATCAAGGGCTGGACCGATAACTCGACGACAGCATCGGTCACCGCCGGTAGCTTGATTTTACACACTAATGAGCTCTATTTCATTAACATCCGAGCGACCGACAACGCCAGCAACGTTTCGTCAGTGGTGTCGTCTAATGGCCAACAGGTTTTACCGTCGTTAAGTTTTACTATGGGCAGTAACACGATTAGCTTTACTAATTTAAATAGCACCAACAACCGACTCGACACTAAAACCGTTAGTCTAACCACCAGCACTAATGCTTTCGGCGGTTATATTATTCGCCAGTACGCCGGTGGCTTACTAACCGACGGTACCAATACCATACCGATGTTCTCGGCTGGCTCGTACGCCGCACCAGCTTCGTGGGGGACAGGGTTTTGCTCGGGTACAACTTGTGGTTACGGCTATACATCTAACGACACAACTATCCAAGGCAGCAACTTATTTAGTAGTGGCACGCTTTATGCCCCCTTTAGCCAAACTCCTTCTGGCGATATTGTGGCCGATCACACCGCCGCCGTTGACGGTACGAGCGGTGCAGTTAGCAACGAGTCGTTCACTATTACCCATAAAGTCGCCGTAACCGCTCTACAAGCGGCCAAAACCTATCAAGCAACAGTCTACTTGATTGTCACTGGCACTTTTTAATAACCAACGAAGCGACGCAAATCAACTCTAGCTTGACAGTTGCCAAAGAAAATAATTACAGTAAAGTTACAGCATGAGGGGAACAACGCTGCGACGTTTCGGAATATATTTATCAATCACAGTTCTTTTAGTCGCCTTTAGCCCAATTCAGGATACGGCTTTGGCGGCGGCCATTAGTACTGCTTCCGACACAATGTCCACCATCAAGCAGAGCGTTAACGCTGACCACACCATTCAGTTCATCACTCCTACTGGTGTCGCGGCCGGCGAAACTATTACTTACGCCTTCCCAACCGGTTTTACCCTGCTGGCCGAAGCGGTTAATAACTTTGACTTTGCCGTCAGTGCCGCTGGCTCGTGTGCCAGCTTTACCGATAAAGCTCTGGCCCTAACCGCTTCTGGTGCAACCTGGGGGTTAGACGTCACCAGCCAAACCATCACCGTTACATCGGGAACAGATACCATCGCTGCTGGTCGTTGCGTGCAGCTAGAAGCTGGCACAGTTGCCACCGACGGCACCACTGGTGCGGCTAACACCATTGTCAACCAGACGGCGGTCCAAAATACCACCGACGCCAAAATAGTAATTGATGGTAGTATGGTCGATACCGGTACGATTGCCGTCGAAATTGTGACCGACAACACCTTGGCGGTCACTGCCACCGTTGACCCAAGCATTACTTGTGCCGTCGATGGTAACATCGCCCAATTTGGGACGTTTGTGACCAGCACGGTTGACACCGCCAGTCAAACGCCGATCTGGACCATTAGCACTAACGCCAACACTGGCTACAACTTGTCGGTTAAATCGGCCGGCAATGCCACCAACGCTGGACTATATAGTTCCTCTGCCGCCTATGTAATCAAGTCGGCTGACGGTTCTGAAAACTCAACGGCTGACTTAAGCGTGGCCGCGACGATCGGTTATGGTATGCAGGCAAGCAAAGCGAACGGCGACGCCGGCTCCGCCGCGTCCACTATTTCATCGCCTTACACGTCAACTAGCGATACGGTTGGTCGCTTACAGCTCACTGCGCAAACCGTCTCGTCAGCCGGTGGGCCAGTTTCCAACGCCACCGTTACCACGACACTTAAAGCCAAAGTCACTGGTTTAGTGCCACCCGGCGCCTACGTTGATACCCTTACTTACGTTTGCAGCGGAATCTATTAATCTGATGAGGCAGCGTCTCCACCTGCTTACCAAACTCTTTTTGGCTCTTTTGGTGGGTGGCGTTATTTTTATTTCGGCTACTCGGGCACAAACTGACACCGGCATTACTTTCGGTATAACGATTGCGCCAGTTATAGACGAATTTAGCTCTGAATCGGGAACAACAACGTCGCGAACAATCAAGATTACTAATCCCATTCAGGAGGTGGTCACCCTTTATCCACAAGCGCTTAATATTTACTCCGATAACGACAAGGGTCAGCCAAAATTTTACAGCCTGAACGAACGTAACTCGCGCTACTCTGTTTCCGACTGGATTACATTCTCCAAGCCGTTAATAAGGATTGCGCCAGGTGAAGTTGAAGAATTTGCCTACAAGCTAACCGTCCCCAAGGATGCCGAGCCCGGTGGCCATTACGGTGCGGTGCTGTTTTCAACCAAACCGCCAGTTGTCCAAACACCAGACCCTAAAAATAGTCAAGTCAGCGTGGTTGGTCTAATCGGCACGCTCGTACTGCACACGGTTCCTGGAGCGGTCGTTCAGAAAGCAACTCTAACTAATTACTCTGCGCCAACAATTTTAATCCGGGCACCAGCCAATTTTTCACTAACTTTCCAGAACACCGGTAATGTTCATATTAAACCAGTTGGCGAGATAAAGGTTCGCAATCTTTTTGGGGAAGTAACGACCAGCCTGAAGGTCAACGACGGCGGCGGTAGCGTTCTGCCGGAAAGCACTCGAAAATATGAAACCAGCTGGAAATTTAACTGGCAGCAGATCGGTAAATTTACCGCCTCTGCCGTCGTTACTTTTGGTACACCCGAGCAGCAAATAATCTCTGTTAGAACCTTTTACATCATTCCAGTTTGGTCGCTAGTGTTATCTGGCCTGATTATATTAATAATTATTTGGTTGATTTTCCGGCGCCAACGCCGAGCGAAAACTATGCCACCGCCACCAACCTCACCACCGTCACCACCGGAACCAAAACGACCAGGATTTGCGATGCGCTAATTAAATAAACCAACGGCTAACGATTCTCCAGATCCGTTTTAATAGAGCGGGAATTGGTCGCTCGTCGCGTTGATAAACCAAGCCGGGTTTGGAAAAATTAAGACTGGACTTGATTGACTGATATTGCTCGATAATTGATTGCGAATAAGGAACTTCTTTACCGTCGACTTCGCCCAACACTACTCGAGGTCGAGTTTCCTCGGCGGTATTGCTAATGATTTTTTGGATAGTCAAATTTTGATCGACCACAATTATTCGCTGGGGCAGAACTGTTGCAACTACTGTGATTGTGCTTGAGGTGGTTTCGGTCGCCAACAGTAGTGCGTTAGCCAGTAGCACCGTCAATAAGGTGATGAGGCCGTAGCTAATTAGGTTGAGACTCCTTTTCATAGCTAAAATCTCACCACCTTAGCGTACACCAAATACCCGCTCGTGGAGTCATTTGGAAAGAATGGAAACATAATATAGAACCGATGATCGATAAAGAGGCGATACGGCCGTAAGCGTTTTAACGACTGCTCGGGACTCTCATTGAGCACGCCAAGTGAAGACGCTCGTGAGATGCCAATGAAATTTGGTTGGGGTAAATCCTGACCGTTGCTGTAAGAAACCGTCAGGTTATCTATCTGCTGATAATACAGTTTAAATTGCTTGGCTATCGTGGCTATCTTAGCCGAATCACCTTCAGTGAAAGCGGTAAAAATCTCTCTATTGCCTATAAGTTTTTGATACCGAGAATTAGCGCGCTCGCTGGCCAAGAACCAACTACCGACAAGTAAAAGCAGAAAAATAGTACCCAATAAAACCCACCGATCACGAATTGATCGTTTCTTCGTCATGTTTGCGGATTACCCAGTAGATAACGGCAATGGCCAGGATTGTTAACAACATTGAGCGGGTGCCGTTGCCGGTATTGATTCGATTCAGAGATGCGTCAAGCAGTTGCAACTCCTTGGTAGCTTCACTCTTTGGTAGATAGTAAATAATAAAAACGCCGCCACTATTGCCCAAATCAACTCGACTGGCCTCTACAAATGTTTCAGTCCCTTCGAAATTGATTTCTTCATCACGGAAGGTTTGGGCGCCGGCTATCAGCGCCGCGACCGCTCGATCCTCCTTAATATTAGTAGTTTTTGAGCGGACCCCATTGTTATCAAAGAGTATGTTGCCGTCGATATCCGTTACAACAGATTTAAATGTTGCGTAGTCACTTTTTAGGGCGGCCGCTTGGAAATGATCATTGAGGGCGCTTAAACGGACGGCACTACAAACGATTGCTTGCAAATCTTGACCCTTTAAGAATGGGGCGCAATAATTGATTGACGCCGCGCCGTCCTTGAGAGTGTAGTAAACTTTACTAGCCGACCCTCTTTTCGTTTCGATTATATTTTTATAATACGGCTGACTAGAGGCGTTCGTCCCCAACAGCTGTTTTAGGGGGTCACTATCAAGATTTACCGCGATCACTACGCCAGTTTTATCTAGCACAAACAGCCCACTCCCGATCCCAGTCACGTCATGTTGTTGGTCGATAATTTTCGCAAGCGCCACTTTGTCGCCGCCGATCACGGCCGTCACTGCCGGTCCGTAGTTAGTTAGACGAGAGGTGATATTGTAGACTTCGTTGAAGTAGTCGCTGACTACGGATACACTACCAGCGTGAAGAATATCCAATTCGGCCCAATATTTTTTCTCAAAGGCCTGTAAGTAATGAGTTTTAATTTTCTGACCGGTGTAACTATTATTGAGATATGTAGAAAAACCGAAAATAATAACCGCTACTAAGACCACCCTCATAATTATCCGGTGGCGTTTTAGTAGTTTTTTCCCCTTCCAAACCATGATATTCATATTCACTTTACCACATTGCCGGGTAGTATTTTCCTCACCCAAGAGACGGGTAATTGACTCTGGTTTATGATAAAATTGCAGAAGTATTTTCGCTCCGGGATCGGCTAAGGGCAGGCCTGCAGAATCTGGATCTGCCAACCTTGGCCCGCCCCGCACTTTACAGTCGTTATGCTCCCGAGTCGTCTACTACGAACTGACACTTTCTGTTCCGGGATCGTCTAGCGGTAGGACTGCAGATTCTGGATCTGCCAACCTTGGTTCGAATCCAAGTCCCGGAACAAAGTGTGTCAGTGAGAAGCGAGTCCGCCAACAAGCGGACGACAATGGTAGGACGCTAGGTTCTGGTCCTAGTAACCGGGGTTCGAATCCCTGCTCGGGAACAGTTTAGGGTTGGTAACGATTGCCTCCTTTAACGATGAGCGTTGCTTCCTTTGCCAATCTTTTTGTGATGTACTACACTTAATGAAGGTACGATCAGGGAAATTAAATGTGGCAAATTGGCCTAATGACTCTTGCTCGGACAGCAATTTTCAAGTAGAGTGTGACTTGCACGTTAGGTTATAGGCTGTTGCGGAGTTGAAAAGCAGAAAGGCTCTACTGCGGAGTGTTATTAGACTGGCTTGCCGGTATCGAACGCACTACGATGAAGGAATGTCGCCCTTCCAACTCCACAATAGCTCATAACCCTTGAGATAATTCTCGTCTCGTACCCGAAGGCAAGTGACAACGTAATTCATTTCTTCAATTACACCGTCCTCAAGGTCGGTCATTTTTGTTTCAATCGAGCAAAGGTACATAAATTTCCCAATCATTTTGAAGAAGCAAAGGCTGCCTCGCTTGCTGGTTTTATTAAGATAAACTCGATCAGGGAAACGCACAATTTTAGCCATATTTTTCAAAACTACATCAAACTCCTCGGCAGGCTTTCGGTCGTATAGGTGTTTGATAACTCTGGTTGTAATGTGCACTTTAGCGATAGTTAAATTGCAGCCTTGCCTGGTAGCGAGGGTCAAATTAGTAAGATAAAGAGTCAAATCGACAACAATGGCCTCTGGGTCTGTTCCTTCAATACGTTCCGAGAAGGCTTTATCGAGACTGCTTTCCATCTCGTCCATAATAAGTCAAAAGTTGAACCCTGTCTTCAGGGCTGGCTGAAACAGCTCTAACTCCTGCTGAAACGAAAATTTGCTTCGTACGAGAAGCCAGCTCGGCGGATAGTTAGTACAAATCAATGAAATTACGTTAAGATAAAAACTATGATGGGTGGGAGGGGTTTTATAGGAGGGCGATTAATCCATTCCGGTCAAAAGTTTTGGCGAAGATTGTCGAGCCGACGGCGGGTAAATATTTTAATCGTAGTTGGAGTTTTAACACTGATTGTCGGTGGCTTACTTCGTAATGATTTTACGGCTCAAGAGATTGGCTCGAACGAAGCCCATAACGGTTTACCGCAACTACCGGCCGAACAAGGTGGACCGGTTATCTATCGCCCGAGCGAGAGCGTTTTGCCAGGCGAAACCCTTAACCTGACTGGCGGTAACTTTAGTGCCCAAGCGACGGCCGTGATCCAGTTGATCAACAACAACGGCACACGCGCCGCTAGCCGCGCCTTGACCCTCGAGAATCAGAGCGCTTTCTTAATTCAAGCCACCGTTCCTGCCGATTTGACACCCGGCCTCTGGTCGGTTTGGGTCGAACAAATTGTCGACAAGACATTGGTGGCCAGTAACGAAGTTTATATTAACGCCCCCGATGTGAGCCACTACCCAACTCCCGACGTTGCTCCGGGCGAGAGCCTTGCTATTTACGGTCGGAACCTCACAAAAGATAAAAACGACGCTAACGGTTACCGGCAAAGTGCGGTGGTTTTCAAACATAATGGAACAAGCCTGACGGCATCGGTAACGGGTGGCGATTGGTTCCATTTGGTTGTCAAAGCCCCAGCGGGATTGCAACCGGGTACCGACTACGATGTCTATGTCTCGAATGGTTTGGGTGGTGAGCTAGGCTTGATTAAAGCCCAAAGCGATAAGCCGCTCAAAGTGGTGGCCGCCGGGACAGCCGATACCTTGGGACTTGGCGTCAACTGGGCTCGCAAACTGGATTTCGTCAACGATGCATCCCGAACCTACAACGTTAAAACCGACCCGCGCCTTGCTCGTAAAGCCGTTGGTGACGGAGTAACCAACGATCGGCAAGCGATTCAAGAAGCCATTGACGCGGCCGCCGCTGGAGGTGGTGGAGTAGTCTACCTGCCGCAAAGTACCTACTACGTTAGTATTGGCACAAACGACACTATTGTTCTTCGTAGCAAGGTGGTTCTCAAGGGTGAAGGTACCGACAAGACGACGATTAAATACGGCGTGCGGGATGTGAAGGACTTAAGCTATTTCTTGCGTTTTCAGGATATCGATAATGGTGCTGGTGGTTTAGCCGGTATTACAAGTTTGACAATTACCAATATTAATCACGACAATAGTGATCCAAACTTAGATTTTGTCGGTGGCTCGGCTGGTATTAGTTTTGGTAACGCCGGTCAGACATTTATGACCAAAGTCAAATACGATATGGGCCCGCATGATTTCGTCGGAAGCGAGTACTCAAGCCAGCTACTAATTAGTGACTCGGAGATGACCAGCCTCTACAGCTGGATCGGCCCAGCTTTTCGTTTTTCTGGGAAAAAGCCAAATGCCGAGATGTCGGCCGAGCGGAGTGCAAACTCCGGTTATTACAACCGATACAGCGGCAATACATTTACATACCTTAACGGCCGATTTTCTTTGTTTGAACAACAAGACTCGACTTTTGAAAATAATCAAGTCATTAGCGATGTCCGGGCCCAGCCGAACCTCCAAACCCATAACACATGTTGTAGCGGAGGCGTCACCTTTAATTTTAGTAACTTCACCGCCCTGATCGGCAATACCGTCAAGACCGTCAACGGTATCAATCGGTTCGGTGTAAACGACAGAGAAGCCTTTGTGACCGAGAACCCCCTCGAAGGCTTGTGGCATATGGGTAGCGTCACCGACAGTACCGAAACCACCCTGACGGACAATACCCAACAGTGGGAAGATGTCATCAACGGTCGTTGGCCAACCTATAATAACGGCCTTAGTTTCGGCCAGCCGCATAAACGTGGTGACGCTGCATACAATGCTAGTACCAACACCAACGGTGACGACTGGGACGGTGATGTCCCGCTTAAGCCGGGTAGCCGGCTTCAGCCGTGGGACCCGATCAGCATTCAGCGTTTGGTGGTGGCGATTACCGATGGAACTGGGCAGGGACAGTGGCGTTACATTACGGCCAACACCCCCACCACCCTTACTATTGACCGACCCTGGGACTTAAAGCCAGACAGCACTAGCCAGTATAAAATTACCGTCCCGGTGACGATAGACGTGGTCATTGCCAAAAACACGATTGAGAACGCTAACGCCGGAATTATCCTTTATGATGGGGGTATTCGAAACCTCATCGCTGACAACCGTGTCATTAATGCCGGCGAAGTGAGTATCTACGCTAAAGATATTCACAGCGGCTACAATCAACCCTCGTGCGATTTTATGGGGCGGATTATTGGCGATGACCCCTACTCGCCAACACGCGAATCTTTTCCTCGGGTGGAAAGCAATAACGTGCCGGCCGCTTTCCACGACTGTTATCGCCTCGGCTTAGCCTGGGATAACGAGATAGTCGACAACACCAACGAGAATACCAACGGCAATTACCCGGCCCAGTTCTACGTCATAAATAATAACTTTATTAACGGTAGCGACCATGACGAGCAGGATTATCTTACGGATGATTGCAACGGTGACGGTAAAGTTGATAGTGCTGACGCGGCTTGCAATAATGATTACCGCAAAAATCTTCGGGCACCTTTCCATAACAATTCCATGTTTAATACGGTCTTGCGAGACAACAAAATCGTTGCCGGAGACAGATTGATGGACGGTAATTACTTATCTAAATTGCCAAATCGTTTTAATTATTTTAGTTTCGACTTCAGTTCCAAGGAACGTTACTACGTGTTGGCTGGTGGATCAGCTCAAGGACTACTCCAGGAGACTGATGCCGCCAACAAGGCCGTCATCGGGACGATCTTAGACAATAATACCATCAGTAATATGGGTAACGGTTCAGATGATCAACCTTATATTTTCTCGTTGGGTACGAGCCAAACTACGCTCAAAAGTCTCGGTCAACCTTCGACCGCCTGCTACCGGATCAATCTCACCAAACCCCGTGGCGATCAATCGGCTGGAGGCCTAAATCTACTTTTCTTGGACGCGAATCGTCAAACCACAAACTACAAAACAAACCAACAGTATGTAGCTAGTCTGGGTAGCGAGCAAACCGATGCCATCGGTCGAGCAACAATTAACGATGCCGCTGCCAATTTCCTTTTGCGCTATCGTTACACAATTACCCAACGAGCTGATAACGGGGTAATCTGGCAGCAACATCACTGGGTACCAATTGACGCCAACCAGAAGTACACCACTTGGTATAAAGTGCCTGGCTATCTAGGCAAGAGAACCAACGGGGTATTGGCGAGCGCTCTTTTTGACCCGACTAAATGCGGCACAACCGGCGTTCTCGATTTGACTAAAGCAATTTTGGGAGACTTCAATAATGATAATCAAATCACCGAGGCCGACATCACGGTCGCCATCCAAGCCTACAACGGCACGACGGATAGCGCCGCTGCAAAAACAGCCCTCGGTGCCTACAACGACCTTTTGACAATTAAGGATTTGGCGGCGCTTATCAAAACCTTCAACACCTCCTCTAAAGGCGATCCTAACTCGCCGTAATAATGCTACTCGGCGGAAAACGGCTAATTACATTGGGCTGTCTGCTAATTTTGGCGGTAGCTTACTCCGGCGACAGACTCTTAGCCAAAGATCTTCCCGGAGCGGGCGGCAATCAACAAGCCACCGTTAACGCTATTCTCGGTTTTAGCCAGGCCAGCTATACTGGCGCCGTTGGAACAAACACCTCAATCGATCTGGTTGTCAACAGCGGCAGTAACGGCTTGAGTATTGTCTCCGTCGCTATTAGCTATCCGGCCAACCTGCTCCGATTTATCGGTGCGGACTATGGAGGTTCCGCTTTTCCGACTACTGTTAGGGAGGCCGAAGACACCGCTGGAACGATCACTCTTTCCCGAGCCAATTTGAATAACGGAGGGTTTAGTGGTAGTCAGGGTTTGATAGCCCATCTTAACTTTACCCTCATTGCCCAAGGCTCGACCTTAATCCAAATAAATCAAAATGCCTCCGATGTTCGCGACTATATCTTTGCCGAGAACGTTTTGGCCAGCGTCACTAGCGCCGCGGTAACTGTTACCCAGGCTGGCGGCGGTACGAGTAAAGGTCCGGGTGGCGGCACCGGCGGTGGAGGAGGGGGTGGTGGTAATGGTGGCGGAGGAAGTGGATCTGGTGGCAGTGGTGGAACCGGCAGTGGTAACACCGGTGGGAGTAGCGGTAGTACCACCACCGAAGAAGGCTCGTCAATATCAACGGACGGAAGTCAGTCAAACCCAGGCAACCAGAGCAATCAAACCCAGAGCAATAAGAGAGCGACCAAGCCGGTCGTTACCACCTATCCCGACACCGATAACTTCCGCAATTTAGTAGTGAAGGCTCTGACCAACCAGGCCATTATTAGCTGGGAAAGTCCGACTGCTTACACTTACGAGCTGAAGTATCAGCTAACGAACGGTCAAGCGATTGACGCCCAAACAATTCGCTCCGACCAACCCAACACTCTTTTCCAGGCGGTCATCTCCAATCTAGAAAGCTGTCGAAATTATGGTTTTACCATCACTCTTTTTGAGGAAAAAAAGACCGTCGAAATGCGCAACGACAGCTTCACCACCCTTGGTTGTAAATTTCTACTACCCGTCGATCCCGTGACTGGTCGACTGTCCTCTGTCACCAGCCTACTGATTGCCATCGGTATAACGGCTCTAATAGGTCTAATCAGCTTTTTTACCATCTGGGCTGTCAAAATCTTTCACGGTCGATAAGATGTACAAAGTATTTTATGGCTTGGCAGTTTTGGTGGCGTTGGCGCTGATAATTATCGGCGTCGTGGCTAGTCGCAAAAACGATAGCCCAACCAACGGCGACTCCTTTAACACCGACCAACTCCAAGACGCTGAACAGAAAACCCCTTAGAGCCTGACAATAATCTAACCGCAACATCCAAACTAATAACAATACTACTTGCCGGTTAAAACAGCCCCATTTCGTCTGCAAACCACTCATCCTTCCTCACCGTATCTCAATATGGTTCGTCGGTCTTCGTGGTTTTCGCTTGAAATGGGACAGTTTTTCCTCGGCATTAGATTTTGTCAGGCTCTTAAGGGCAAGGCTAAAGTTATAAGGCTAAAGTCTGAAGTAAGTGACAACTTTCAAGTATTAAGTAATTAGAACTTATTACCTATTACTTACTTTGAACGGACCGCCATCCGCCAGCGGCGGTGAAAAGCGAGGGATAGCGACAAATAACTAATTGATCAGGTATCAGGCGATTTGCTCAATATGTAGAGCGTGAGCTTGTTTTAGCAATTTCTTGTCATAGCTGAATAATTTAGAAATACCTGCGTCCAACATTAGCTGTAGTATCAATGCATCATTCACGCCGGTGTTTAATTTTTGGCCCAGGTCAGCATAGCGTAAAGCGAAATCAATACTCGGTGAAGGCTCAACTAGGATTAGGCCTGGTAGTTTAGCGATTCTTTCCACGGCCCTAACGATATCAGCATCGGGAGAGAGCTTTGATAAGACAAATAATACTTCCTCGATAATATGGTGCGAGGTTACAAGTTGCTCGTCATCATCTACCAGTTTTTGAAGGAGTCCAATGGTTTGGGAATGGTTATCAGATGTTTCATCTAAGTAATAGACCAGCACATTAGCGTCTAGCAAAACCATTGGACTTCTTTCATAACCCCTATTTGACAGCTTAACTGGGAGCGATTTTGAGCGAAAGGCACGATCTTGTGAGAAGGCATAGACACATCTACGCTGACGAGCAAATCGTGACTTGTAGCCAAAGTCGCCAGTTGAGTTTGATCAATGGGGTTATGAAAGAAGTCCATTATTTGAGCTACTCGTATTTACTCTCGGCAAGCTCGTTGAGATATTCCGGGGTTAATGGCCGACCGGCTTTTTCCTGCAGACGAAAGCCTCCGCCAATAACCTTGCGACTTTTAGCTGTAATAGAAAGCGGTTCAAGACGAGCAATGGGTCTGCCCGCCTTGCCAATGACAATCCGCTCTCCATTAGCCGCCCTCTCAAGTAGCTTGGAAAAGTTTGTTTTCGCTTCGTGTACATTGATTACATTCATAACACTAGTCTAGTCGACTAAGTGGACTCTGTCAACAGCGACATTCAGTAATTTCGTAATTCTGTAATTCCCCGCTGTGACTGATTTAGGTTATTCTGGTATTGATGGTATCAACTCACCCAACCCATACTCGTCCAGTGTCGAAAGATTTTTGGTCGCAATCGAAGACCCAAGTCTTAACCGACTTGCGCAGTAACGAGCATCACGGCTTAACCAACCAGGAGGCTCGCCGTCGGCTACTAACTCACGGCTACAATGAGCTTAATAAACCCGATCGACCGTCGCCGGTCAAACTGTTAATTCGCCAGTTTATTAGCCCGTTCGTCTATATATTACTAGCCGCCTCGGCAATCTCGTTCTACGAACGGCAGTGGACCGAGCTAGGGGTGATTCTGGTTGTTATCGTTGCCAACGGCATTATCGGTTTTTTGGAAGAATACCGAGCCGAACAAACCATCGGCAAATTACGGAGTATCCTTGCCCCCCAAGCCCGGGTTATTCGTGAATCGGTTGAGCAAAAAATTCCCGCCCGTTATTTAGTACCGGGCGACATTATTATCGTTGAAGCTGGTGATCGTGTTCCGGCCGATGCCCGGATACTTGAAGCTAGAAGTATGCGAGTTAATCAAGCGCCGTTAACGGGCGAATCGTTACCAGCTCACAAACGCGACACGATTATTGCGAGTGCCTCGGCTCTGCTCGATCGGGACAATATGCTTTATCTGGCCACCCTAGTTGTCTCCGGTCGAGGGGTGGCGGTGGTTTGTGCCACCGGTATGGGAACGGAATTGGGCAGTATCGCCCGGGAAGTTTCGGGTGTTAAAGAAGCGCCGAGCGATCTGCAAAAAAAGTTACAGGTCTTGGGTTCTGCCCTACTACTGGCCTCGGTTGTTCTGTCGGTAATTTCTTTTGTCATCGGCTTTGCCAACGGCGTGCCGATTCTTCAGATGTTTCGGACGACGCTCGCCCTGTTGGTTTCGGTCGTACCAGAAGGTCTGCCGATTGCCCTAACGGTAACGCTCTCGATCGGTTTAACTAGATTGTTTCATCGCCACAGTTTGATTCGCCAGCTCTCGGCCACCGAAACGCTGGGGAGTATCACAGTGCTGTGTGTCGACAAAACCGGCACCCTGACCGAAGGGGCAATGATGGTTGAAAAAATAGTTCTGCCCTCGGGCGAGTATTCCGTTTCGGGTCGAGGTTTCGATTTGTCGGGCTCGTTCTTTGAAGCTGAAAACAAGATCACGGCGACCAAAGTGCCCCAGCTAGATTTGATTTTGAAACTAGCTAGCCTGGCGACGATGTCATCGATTTCCAAGGACGACTTGCTGAAAAATCGGGCCAAACAATTAACCGATCCGACCGAAACAGCCTTGGCAGTGGTGGCGGCCAAAGCCGGATACTATGCCTTTGAGGAGGAGCGAGATTACCCAGAATTGCTGGAAATCCCTTTCGATCAAGAGCTTCGCTACTCGGCTTCAATTCATCAATTCGATCATCACCACCGAATCATCGTTAAGGGCTCGCCAGAGCGATTAATCGCTCTTTGCGATTATGTGGCCGGGACCAAAAAACGGCGATTGCTAAAAACCGACCGAGACAATTTATTGCGACAAGTCGACGAACTGGCAGGGGCGGGCTACCGGCTAGTGGCGCTCTCTTACGCTGATTACCCGGCCTCGGCCAGCATTAATGCCAGCCTGGCGAAAAATCTCACCTGGGTTGGCCTGCTAGCGCTGGCTGACCCGATTCGTCCCGAAGCCAAAAAAGCTATTAGCAACGCCCTAGATGCGGGCATCCGAACAGTGATGATTACTGGCGACCACCTCTTAACCGCCGCTCACATCGCCCGTAAACTTGGTCTGGATCTTCAGGGCGAGATCGTTCACGCCCAAGACCTGGCTGGACACGATTTGCCTAAGGTGGCAGTCATTGCGCGGGCGACCCCTAAAGACAAACTGCTGATTGTTGAACGACTTCAACGGCACGGAGATCGGGTGGCAATGACCGGCGACGGGGTAAACGACGCTCCGGCCTTGAAGAAATCTGACATCGGCGTTTCTATGGGTCGAGGCGGTAGCGACATCGCCGTTGAGGCATCGCATATGGTTCTGCTCGATGATAACATCACCGGCATCGTCTTCGCCGTCGCTGAAGGGCGGCTAATTTGGGAGAACATCAAAAAAGTGGTTTACTACCTCGTTTCCACTAGTCTGGGGGAAATTCTAACGATTATTGGCGCCGTCTTACTCGGCTGGCCTCTACCTGTCCTGGCAGTGCAAATATTGTGGATGAATTTGGTCACGGACGGGGTGACTTCGATGGCGCTCGCCGTAGAACCGGCCGAGGAGGATCTGATGAAGCGACCGCCCAGAAACCTGAAAGAGCCGATTCTGTCGAGCTCAACTTTTGGTCGAATGATGCTGGTATCGGTGGTGATGGCGTTGGGGGCGTTGTTTATTTTTGAGCGCTTCGCCAGTGACCTGGTTTACGCTCGGTCAGCGACACTGACGACGCTGGTCTTTTTTCAGCTCTTTAATTTATTTAACAGTCGTTCGGCGACGGCGTCCGTTTTCAAGATTAACTGGTTTGATAATCGATGGCTTCTATTAATGTTTGGTGTCGCGACAACCTTGCAATTGGGCGTCCTTTACTGGCCGAGCGTCAGCGGTGTTTTGGGCTTGACGGCCCTGGATTTACCGACGCTCGCTCTCTGTCTGGTGGTCTCTCTCTCGATTGTCTTAGTGGACGAGTTGCGTAAATTAGGGCGTATAATGATGCTGTCTTGGGCTAAAACCCAAGCGGTGTTTAACTGATGAAACAGAAAAAGATTTTATTGGTCGAGGACAACGAGGAGCTCCGCCGACTCTACAAAGAGGCTTTTAGTCATCACGACTTCGCCGTTTTTGAATCTGGCGACGGCCAGTCAGCCATCGATTCCGCCTTACTTCATGCCCCGGATATTATCTTGCTGGATTTGATGTTACCTCGCCAGGGGGGACTGGGGGCGCTCAAAATTTTTCGCACCCTACCGGAGTGCAAGCACATCCCGATTATTATTCTGACGGCTCTGCCTAACCCCGAGTACAAAGAACAGGCCGAAGGTCGGGTTCAGGGCTACTACCTAAAAACCGAGATCACCCCGAAGGAACTGATTGAAAAAATCGAAACGTTGCTAGCACCCAGCTAAACTGACGAATCCTTGCTAGGGAAAGGGTATTGACAAGCCGTGGTAGGTGTATATAATACACTTATATAGTGTAGAAAATACACTATTGTAGCTTCACATTCATGTGTGCAAAGCGGAAAGAGCCTTCAGGAGACTAGAATGTTTGGTATCTCACTGTTTCACTCGGCCGGTGCTACTGGCCACGTTTTCACTCTGAGTCGAGGAACGTTCCAGGACCGAGGTATCGGCTGGAGCGGACTGATCGGCCCGATGACCGCCGTGGCCGTCGTCCCCACAATCGCACAGGTGATCAACTTTTCTGTCGAAGCGTACACGCAAGACAGACAGCAGATCACCGTTAGCGGCAGTATTCAGGCCAGACTGAACGGCCAGGATGCTAAGAACAGTTTCGACTTCACCGTCGACAAACACAGCGGCGGCTACCGTAGCAGATGGGAGGCGCTACTCCAGCAGAGCATCGTCGAGCAGATTCTTGGTCCGATCCGGACCCAGGCGCTTAAACTCGATATCTCGACGGCCGTCACCTCGCAACCGCAATTTGAGGAAGCGATCCGTCAGGCGATCGCTGACAAGACCAACCCGCTCGTAGCCCGTGGCGTCACAATCGAAAGCTGCTCGGTCTCGACGGTCGAACCATCTGACGACGAAGTTAGCGAAGCGATCGGTTCCAAGGAGCGCGAAGATCTGCTCTCGGCGGCGGATACCGCCCGGCACGAACGTCGCTCCAAAGCGGCTAATCACGAGCGAGATATCAGAACTTTTGAGGCCGAAACCAACCTCAAACTCGAAATGGATCGTTCCAAGCTAGTCGCCGAGCAGGGCAAGAACATGGTCGCGCTTGCCAAGTCGGAAGCCGAAGCCACCCAAGCTCGTCTCGAGCCGTTGACCAATATCGACCCCGGCAAATTGATGGCCGCGGCGCTGATGGTCGCTGCCGAGAAAGGAAAACTTGGCTCGCTTAACCTGACAACTGAGCTTCTCGCCGCAGTCACAGCGACTGAAAAAGGCGGCTAACGATGGATCGCGTCGTCGTGGTTACTAAGCCAACTCGGCTCGAGGAGCTGATCCGGGAACATCTCACTGAAGGGATGGCCCAGTTCTTCCTCGAATCGAAGGACGACTCCATCGCTCCGTATCGGGATGAACATACGACCTATCAAGACGCCTTGACCGCGGTTCGCCGCCAGATCCCCAACGATCTGGTAGTCACCACTGTCTCGCGGAGCGACTTACCGACGTTTCTCTTTCGAGACGACGATCTGGTGATCGTCTGCGGGCCAGACGGCCTGTTTGTCAACCTGGCTCAATACGTCACGAACCAGTTGGTGCTCGGAGTCAATCCCGATCCCGACAGCATCGCTGGCAACCTGATGCCATTTGAGCCAACCCAGGTTGGCGACGTCATTACTCGCGTCAAGAACGACAAGTACCTCGTCGAGGATCTGCCGTTTGTCAAAGCGACGACGAGCGACGACAAAGTCGTCTGGGGCATCAACGACATCTTTATCGGCCGCCGAGATCATATCTCGGCCCGATACAAGATCGCCTTTGGTAGCCGGGAGGAACGACACTCGTCGGACGGCGTGATCGTCTCAACCGGCATCGGGACCAACGGCTGGTTACGTTCAATCGTAGCGATGGTCGACGGCCTGATCCCAGAACGGGGCTGTCATCTCTTGAGACAGCTACCAAATCCGACCGACTTGGAGCTAGTCTTCGTCGTTCGCGATCCTTTCCCCTCGCCGACGACCGGTGCGACAATCGTGACGGGACGAGTTGTCGCCGGAATCCCGCTGAGGCTAAGCTCAGAGATGCCCAAGGGCGGCGTCATCTTCTCGGATGGCATCGTCGAAAAAGGTGTCGACTGGCCGGCCGGCAGCACCGCGACCATTACCGTTGGCGAACGCGTTGTTCACCGACTTATCCGATAGAAAACCGGGGGGCGAATAGCCCCCCCTGTTCTTACAAGTGATATATTTTAATTAACCGATGACCAAACAATCAGAAGAATCTTTTGTTGAAACCATTGCCCGACTCAGGGTGGCAATCGCCGCCGTCGATGTCGTGCTTTTAAGTGTGCTCAAA
>ERZ1292629.577-Hain-H43-01um-R1-577-length-40298-cov-14_pt1 | contig 40298 bp, 54 predicted proteins | sample MGYA00564399_ERZ1292629 | MGnify/ENA primary metagenome ERZ1292629 (study PRJEB36523, sample SAMEA6512636) | groundwater metagenome | collected 2019-01-08 | study: AquaDiva: Metagenomics assemblies of 32 groundwater samples
GGCCCGAAACGACCGCGGGATTTACCTAGTTTGAAACTTTTAAAACGCCCTTTAATTTTTTAAGTCTTGACAAAAAGCATAGCCAGTAGTATATTATGAGAAATATTTATTCTGGTGGGAATAAAACAGATACGGCGGGGAAACCTGCTAACCATAGGCAATAACAAGTACGACCACCATCGTATTTGTTCATTGCCTATTTTTTTTAATGGAGGATTTATGGGTAAGGAAAAGTTGGAAAGCTTTGATGACATCCGTATGATGTTGTCTGATATTGCAACGAAGGTGCTATCTGGAGAGATGCCAGCATCGCAGGCAAATGCTGGCGTGAATGCAATTGGCAAGATTATTACAAGCGTAAAAGTAGAGGGGGAAATTAGGCGGGTCGTCGGGAATATCAAAGGGGCATTGCCTTTACAATTGAAAGGATTAGAAATCGAAGCAAAAGCAAAAGCGAGCAAAGATTAAAAATATTAAGCCATTCAGTTTTTTATAACCAGAGCCCACATTCGAGCCATTGAGACAATTATAACCAGCGAAGGCATTCGAGCCAAACAATTCATTATAACCACATGAATATTTCGTTTTTTAATTTAAGGAGAAAATCATGGACAGTATGTTAAGAGAGGATATTAATTTTATTAATAAGTTTTTGTACAGCGTGCAGAAACATCGGATTATGTTATCGAATTGGATGGATGCTAAAAAGCGGGATGGTATCGAATCAACACCCAGGCAGATATTGCTATACGAGGCATTAGAAAAGCAAGAGAATATAGCAAAAAAGATGGCCAGGGACATCGTAGAGATGACACCGATATGGGCTGAGTTTTTTGAGAATACCAAAGGTGTTGCTGAGTGTCTGGCAACTTCCCTGCTTGCGGAGATCGGTGATATTAAGCGTTTTGGTACCGTCTCTAAATTATGGGCATATGCTGGATTGTTGGGAGGTTATTATCTGGCATCGTGTGAGAATGGGCATAAATTAATATTATCTTCAGATCATCACAAAACGTGTCCTGTATTTTCCAACGAAAATGACGAACCGTGTAGCGGATTAATAAAAATTGACGAGCATATCGAGGGGCAATCCCCGAAGCGTAAGAAGGGCTACCATTTTTTATTTAACGGCAATCTCAAAACCATTTGTTGGAAAGTTGCCGAGCAAATGCGGAAACAGGGTGATGATTATTATAAGAAAATTTATTATGGTGAATTAGAAAAGCAGGGTTATGTCCGTACATTGAAAAGCAAGAAGGAGGAAACTGACCCAGACAAGTACGAATACACGGCATTACCACATGCAAAAATACCGAAGATGCACGCAATGAATAGGGCAAATAGAAAAGTAATGAAAAGGTTTCTATCGCATCTCTGGGAGGCATGGACAGCATTGGAAGGCGGGGATGTACGACCACCGTATGTCATTGAGAAGCTGGGACACCAGGGGTATGTAAAGTGGGCAGATCTGAAACAACAGATTGCAGAAACAAGGGAGAAGATAAAAAAAGTTAGCTAGCAAACTCGTTATAACCAATCCGCAAATTCGAGCTATCATATTTTTTTTAACCATCTGCTTATTTCGAGCTATCGGAAAAATTATCCCCATAACAAAGTTTCGTACTTTTTTAAAAAAAGTCCTTGACATTTACTGACAATAGTGTTATAGAATTACAAACGGTTAAAGTTCCCCGGTAGGCCTGTAAAAACTGTCCCCTTTTCAGATTGGATAATATCTTTGCGAAAAATGTCAATTAGTAAATGGGCAAATAAGTTTAAATATTTAAATGATGAGAAACCAAAAGTCTTATCAGAAGCAAAATCGCCAGACGAAGAAATGAAATTTAACCTTATGAATGCAAATTTACTTTTCAGATTTGCTAATAGCGTGGCAATGCTTCAGTATTCATTTTATAAAGATTTTAATATTTTACCATCGATTAATATAAAAATGTTTAAATCACAAAAAGCTGCCAAAGCTTTTTATGAAAAGAAAATAAAACCTAAATGCAAATTGACCAGCAAACTTTAAAAATCGCCAAAGATAATTTTGAAGTATTGTATGGGCGGTTCGAGGATATAGGACTTTCAAATCAAGCAATTCGGGATCTGCTCAGATATGGCAAAATTCCGATGTGGATCAAAAAGACGAACGGAACGCTTGCTGTAGAGCTTATGAATATTTATTACGAGTACCGCAAACATCTTGTAAAGGTTATGAAAGTTTATAGGACGTTATGAAGAAAATACCGTATATTGCTATGCGAACCGACGAAGAAATAAGAGAAGAATATCTTTCGATGCTTGGCAGTGTCAGAAGCAAAATTGATATTTTAGAATTCTTAATTAATAGCATCAACATGGAGGCACAGGAAATATTTAATAGTCTTAATCGTGATATCAACTTATCATCAGAAAAACATCTTGTTAGTATATGGCTAAAACCAGAAGAATGTCCGTTCAGGATAATGAAAGACCACGCTAGGCTGTCACTTATGCACGTCGGACAAGAAGGAGGGTCATGGAATTGTCCTTTTTGCAATGAACAATTTAATGAGTAAAAATAAATACGAAATTGAATATGTTGATATTGATGGGAAGACTATTTTGTTACCAGAAAAATTCAGGCTAATAAAGGAATGTGTGAGTGTTATAAAGAAACTACGCAAGGAAGAATTTATAAAGGTGGCACAGATAATATGCGATAAAGGTTTTTATATTTATAGATTTGCAAGAAATTATGAGTAATATTAATCGTACAATCAATGTTAGCATCAAAACAGACGTAACCCGGCTAATGAGTAGCATAAAAGAATTTCCGAAAGCTGGACAGCGGGCAATGGTTAGCGCATTAAATAAAACGCTGGCTATGGCAAATACGGCATCACGTAAGGAAATACAATCCATTTATTCTCTGAAGGCAAGAGATTTTAAATACAAGGATGGTTCCGCAAAAGTTGTCGTCAATAAAGCATCGGCAAGTAAATTATTTTCATCGCTCTACATTCGAGGCACACGTTTGGGTTTATACCTCTTTGCTGCAAAAAATACAAAAGTCGGATTATTGGATTCAAAGGAAAATGTTTCACGTGTAACAGTAGAGATTAAGCGGGGACATCGGTTCTTGCTAAGAAAGGCATTTATTGCGCCCTGGACAAAGGGCAGTCCTAACAAGTGGGTTATGGAGACTGATAAATCTGCGGGTAAGACCATTGAGCGCACAGCTTATTCTGGAAAGGTTTACAAGGCTTATCCACGCAAGGCACTATTTACAATCTCATTGCCTGAGATGTACCGTTCCCGAAGGGTGGCAAAAGTTATATTTGACACGTCACGTAAAAATTTCGAGCGTATATTCAAAAGTGAGTTCTTGGCACGTATCAGGGGCTTTGTAAAAACAAGAAAAGCGGCATAATGGAACTATGGCTAAAGACAAAATATTAACTTGTACTACAAAAGACTTAGCCTTGATATACGGGTGTTCGGTACAGTACATAGGAGAGATGGTTAAGAATGGCGATCTGCCGACACCAATAAAACAAAATCAGCACGATGTTGTTAAGGCATGTAAAGCTATGTTGGAAAAGGCAAGGGCTGGGGCAGTTGATAGTCAATCTAATATTGCAGTAGAAAAACTCAGGCTTACAAAGGCGCAAGCTAAAAAAGCAGAACTTGAAGTATTAGAAATTATGAAAACACTCGTACCGGCAAAAGATGTGAAAGATGCGGCATTTGAGAGTGGTAGATTATTGCGAGACCAACTGCTTAATATCCCTGGGCGGGTTGCTCCAATTATCGCCGCCGAGCGAGATCCGAAAAAGACACATGAAATTTTAGAAAAGGAAATACGGCAATGTTTGGAAACAATCGCGGGGGATTTGGTCGAACCGAGAAATAATTAAATATAAAAAAATGACAATTGTAGAGAAAATATACAATTTTTATAATGGTTTGCTTGGGAGAGGAATTTCTGAAATGATTGATGATCCGAGGATTGATACCTTTATTGAAAATGGAATTGAAAAAAGATATAGCGTATCTGAAGGAATTAAATCGTTTACAGTCCCATCAAGAAATTTAGATATATTAAATAAAAATAGTTATCCGAGAATTTGGGACAAAGATTTACAAAAATATGTAAGAACTACAAAAATAAAGGGATTGTTTTACCAATTAGAGGAATTAAAAAGACTTATAAATTCTATTAGAGAATGTTCCAAAAAATTTGAATTATTTACAAAAGAAACTTGTCCTCTTGAAAAGATTGATGAACACTATCGGTTTTCAAGAATATTAATGGAAGAAGAGTCTTACGAATGGAATTGTCCTTTTTGTAATAAAAAGTATTCAACATAAAAATATGAAAACGGAAACGGAAATATTTTTATTAAATATAGCAATAGATATACTCGACGTTTTATTTTTTGTATTTATCCTTAATTTATGTTTCCGTATGGTAATGATTTGCCAATGATGTAAAATTTAAACAAGAAAAAATGTTATGTAAAAGCCTTATAAGTTGGCGTAAGCAAAACGCTGGTTTGTAAGGCTTTTTTATTGATACAAAAAATAGAAAGCCTTATTGACTCAAAAGAGTTGATAGGGCTTTTTTTGTTGGTACAAAAAAAATGGATATTAAAGAAAAAGCCAGAAAAGACAGAAATGAAGGGTTTGGTCTGGGGCTTACCCCTGATCCGGTAATTACTGTCAGCGAATGGTCAGATCGGTTCGCTATGTTACCGAAGCGATCATCTGCCGAGCCAGGGCGGTATCGTACAAATAGGATGCCCTACATGAAGGAAATCATGGATTGTCTCAGCGTATCAAGTCCAGTCGAGCAAGTTAAATTTATGAAAGGAACACAGCTTGGCGCAGCCCTATCTCTTGATACTCCGCTTGCTTCGCCTACGGGTTGGATAACTATGGGTGAAGTAAAAATAGGAGATATATTATTCGACGAAAAAGGGAAATCATGCAAGGTTGTTTTTGCAACTGAAATTATGCGTGGGCATGATTGTTACGAAATATTATTTAGTGATGGAAGTAGAATAAATGCGGATGCCGAACATAAATGGAATGTTGAAAAAAGTTATAAATGCAAACACAGTTTTTTAACGCTGACAACTCAAGAGATATTTAAAACTTACAAAAAAAGCGGAAGAAATATTTATTTTATTCCAACAGCAAAGCCATTAATTTGCAATAAAGAGAAATTACCTATTGACCCATACACGCTTGGTGTATGGCTTGGAGATGGAACTAGTGCTAATGCGCAAATTACAGGACACAAAACGGATCTTGTTGAAATAGCAAAATATATTAAACAATCGGGGCATAATGTAATAATCAGACAGAAGGATAAACGAGATTGTATGAAAGATGTTCGGAATCTCACTATAGATCCCATTGAAGTCAATCCCAAATTTTGCAAAAGAGGGCATAATCTTGAAATTAGTGGAAAAAGAAAAGGACGTTGCAGAATTTGTGGTAATCAAAGATCGAATAATCATCAAAGAAATACACCTGTTGATCCGATAATTAACGAACGAAAAGGATTACAGGTTGATTTAAAAAAAGCTGATTTACTTAACAATAAGCATATTCCAGAAATATATTTAAGGGCAAATATTGAAGACCGTAGAGCATTATTACAGGGTCTTATGGATACGGATGGATATTGTAGCAAAGATGGATTGTGTGAATTTTCTAATACGAAAAAAAATCTTGCTGAAGGTGTTTTTGAGTTGGCTGTATCGCTTGGATTACAACCAAGGATGAAGGAAAAGAAGCCAACCAAAAGGATTAGTTATGCACATGGTCGATTAATAGGACAGAGACAACTGTTATATAATGTCCAATTCACTGCTTATAAAAACAATCCAGTATTCAGGTTAAAAAGAAAACTTAATCGACAGAAATCAATAAATACAAGACAAACAAGACAATGGAAAACTCAAAAAAGAATAATTGTTGACGTAAAATTAATAGAATCTGTTCCGGTGAAATGTATAAGTGTTGATTCTGAATCACATTTATATCTTGCGGGAAAGACAATGATTGCTACTCACAACACAACTGGCGGTGTAAATTGGTTTGGTTATTGTGTGCATCTATGTCCAGCGCCTATGATGGTAGTTTTGCCCACTGTGGACATGGCTAATCGCCATTCAAAGCAGAAAATAGCTCCTACGATAGAAGAAACGCCCGTATTGAGGGAAAGAATCAGGGAGGCGAAGTCCAGGGATTCCGGCAATACGACACTCGTAAAAGAGTTTGTCGGGGGAATGATAATGCTGGTTGGTGCGAACAGCGGAGCCTCATTTCGTAACGTATCTATTAAGAATTTGCATCTTTCAGACGTTGACGGTTATCCACCTGATACGGAAGACGAGGGTGACCCTTGCGGACTGGCAAAAAATAGGACAGATGCTTTTGGAAACAGGAAAATATATATTGAAAGTACGCCCACGAACAAGGGAAGTAGCCGTATAGAGCAAGAATATGAAGACTCAGACCAACGAAAATTTTACGTCCCGTGTCCACATTGCCATGAAAAACAGGTGTTAATGTGGAGCGGGATTATTTTTGAACACGATAAATATAAACTCAACGAGGATAGTGTTCGATATCGTTGTATAAATTGCGGAGTATTATTTGAGGAACATTTCAAAACATATATGCTGGAACAAGGAGAATGGATACCAAGTAATCCTGGGCATAGGCATCGCGGTTATCATCTATCCTCTTTGTATAGTCCGTTAGGTTTTTTGTCTTGGGCTGATATTGTCAGAGAATTTCTACACGCTAAAAAAAATCATGATCCCGTGCTTATGAAAAAATGGGTAAATACAAGACTTGCTGAAACCTATGATGATGATGGCGAGAAGGTTGGCTCGAATTTACTATTTAATCGCCGTGAATCTTACAGCAAGGAATTAATACCAGAACAAGTAGTTATTCTTACGGCTGGGGCTGATGTTCAAGGTGATCGCATAGAAGTTGCCGTAACGGGTTGGGGTATGGCTGAGGAATCTTGGGGAATAGAACATAAGATTTTATATGGTGATCCATCAAAACAAGAGGTATGGAAACATCTTGATGAATTTTTGTCCAAAACTTACCGGCATTTTTCTGGTTATTCGTGGAAAATAACGGCTGCCGCAATAGACACAGGAGGTCATAACTCAAAAGAGGTTTATGATTTTGTGCGAACACGGCAAATAAGGAATATCTGGGCAATCAAGGGATCGAATCAACATGGTGTACCGATAGCAAGCAAACCTTCTAAAAATATACCAGGTATTTATCTTTACCATATCGGAACTGATACTGCAAAAGACATGATTTTCGGAAGATTGAAAATAGAAGAACCGGGGCCGGGATATATGCACTTTCCTATTGAATTTGACGAGGAATATTTCCGGCAATTAACAGCTGAGAAGAAAATCACTAAACATAGAAGGGGTTTCCCCTATACCGAGTGGGTAAAATCCGAACATCAACGAAACGAGACGTTGGATATGACCGTTTATGCCATAGCCGCTCTTTATGTTGTACTATCAAGGTCGTATCCAAATAACACAGTAAGCCAGGCATTGGAATTGATGGCAACAAGATATAAAGCAGAAGTAGAACAGGTAAAACATAGCATACCGATGCCACAGGTGCAAAGGCAAAGGCGATTAGTAAGTAAGGTTGATATTTATTCGAGGTAAAAAATGGCCGGAATAACTCTATCTGACGCTGAAAGCCATCTTGCCTCTTGGCTTTTAGCTGATACCGCAGTAAGTGCGGGCCAGGCATACTCAATAGCTGGGCGTGCTTTAACCCGCGCAAATGCCGCTGAAATTAGAAATAACATAACCTATTGGGATAATATGGTCAAGCGACTTACGAGAGGCGGGGTGCGTATAAGAGGTGCTACACCATCATGGTAAATGATATTAAATTGTGCCGATATTGCAAAGATTTGCAAGAATGCAAAAATAAAAAGCATAAAATTTCAGGAAATAAATTGATTTTTTGCACAAATCGAACAAATGAAAAAAACGTTTAGAGTTGCTGGGCAAGAAGTAGTCGTAAAAGAAAGCATGTTTGATAGGGTTGTAAATTATTTCAATCCTGTTAAGGGTACGGAACGATTACATTCAAGGGCAAGGCGAGCTACATTTGAGGCTTTGTCCGGTGGTTATACAGGAGCATCTAAATCGAGACGGCCACTATCTGAATATAATCCGAGAGGACTTGATGCCGACAGTGCGATATTGCCGGATTTACCAACATTGCGTAACCGATGCGATGATTTGGCTCGTAATAATCCGGTTGCAGTCGGTGCGATCAACACCAATGTAACAAATGTTATTGGTACTGGTCTAACTTTACAATCTAACATTGACTGGCGCGTCCTGAACATCACAGAAGAGGCCGCCGATGAATTACAGGTGCAAATTGAGCGCGAATGGGCTTTGTTTTCTGAATCAAAGGATTGTGATTTATCCCGAACAATTAATTTCTTGGGTATGCAGGAGCTCGCCTTTCGTTCTATGCTTACAAAAGGGGATGTATTCGCGGTATTGCCATACCAAAGAGCAACGAGAGATTTTCCATTTGGTTTTAGGGTGCAACTCGTTGAATCCGAAAGGATAATGAATCCAAGCTCGAAAAGAGATACAAAGGAGTTATCCGGGGGAGTCGAAAAAGACGCAAACGGCGCTCCTATAGCTTATCATGTGGCAAGAACACACCCAAATAATACTTTATACACAAAAGTAACTGAATGGGATAGAGTTCCTACCTATAACCAGAAAACAGGGCTTAGGAACGTTATCCACCTAGTCGATATGATACGAATAGGACAAACAAGGGGTATACCTTATCTTGCCCCTGTAATCGAGCCATTAAAACAACTTGGAAGATATGGTGAAGCGGAACTTTCTGCGGCTGTTATAGCCGCCTGTCTGACTGTTTTTGTGAAGTCGGAATCAGGGGATCCGGCATTATCACCTATGGCTCCAACTTCAGAAATTGGTGGAACGACAGCCGATGAAGATTATAAATTAGGCGAAGGTGCTATTATTGATTTGCGACCTGGTGAGGATGTATCGACAGTAAACCCTGGCCGTCCCAATGCTTTGTTTGATCCATTCGTACAGGCCATATTACGGCAAATAGGTATGGCTTTGGAAATGCCTTATGAGGTATTGATTCAACACTTCACCGCTAGTTATTCGGCAGCGAGAGCATCACTCTTGGCCGCTTGGAAAGTATTCACGAAAAAGCGTAGATTAGTTGGTGATAATTTTTGCCAACCCGTTTACGAAAACTGGATGTATGAACAAGTTGCATCAGGACGGATTAATGCCCCTGGTTATTTCGACGACCCTATTATAAGGCGTGCGTATCTTGGCACAACTTGGGTCGGCCCGACACGGGGCATGATTGACGAAACGAAAGAAGTACAAGCGGCTAAGGATCGAATAAATATTACGATGTCGAGTATCGCCGAAGAGACAGCGTCTTTAACTGGTACGGACTGGGAAAAAAAGTTACCGCAAATACGAAAAGAACGGCAAATATTGAAAGAGTTGGGTTTTGTCCAGGTGCAAGATAAAAATAAATCAGAAACGAAACCCATGATGGAAGATAATCAAAAAAATATGGAGGAAATGAATCAAAGTAATTAACAGCTTTTATTTTATGTAATTTATTTTGGGAGGTATGAGGAAATGAAGAAGTTTTTGCGGGGTATGTTGTGTGTAGGCGTAATTGCGCTGGCATGTATGGCGGGAAAGGCATTTGCTGGTGAAAAGGCAAATGTCTTGGTAACGACATCGCCAAACCAGACAATCGTGATGGGTGTGAAGGCCGCAGTGACGGGGTCGTCTACTTTTACAATCACTGGTATCGGTACGGTTACGGCTGTAATTGCAGGCCTGACGGCTGTTGCAGACGATGTCAGGTATGCGATGGGGACATCAAGCGGAGCAAATGTAACATTAAAAGTCTACGGCGTGGGTGCTGGTACTGCAACGGCAATATCAACCACCGCTGCAAATGTGGAATACATCGCCATAGGTACTCCATAAGGAGCATAACATGCGACTTTTAGACGTAATGAACTCACCCTGGGCGATCTTGCCAGTGCAGTTAAGGGAAATACAGAATATCTATATAACCCATTTGCGCGGGGAGAAAATAGATATTAAGGGTGTTGAGGCCAGAATAGGTAAGCCGCTAAAAAACGAGCCGAAAAGTTTTGAGATTTTCGGGAATGTTGCCGTTTTGAGCCTCGAAGGTGTGATTGCGCAAAAAATGAATCTTTTTACCGAGATTTCGGGCGGTATGTCAACCGAGTTAATCTCAAAAGATTTGCGGGAAATCATGCAAAACGAATCTATTAAGGCGGTAATTCTTAATATTGATTCACCTGGTGGCGCATCTTCTGGGACACCAGAGCTTGCAAGTCAAGTTTTCGATGCAAGGAAGCAAAAAAGGATTATTGCATTTACCGATAATATGATGGCAAGTGCCGCATATTGGATAGGTGCGGCAGCCGATGCGGTTATTATATCCAGCGATGTTGTTCAGGTCGGTTCGATTGGTGTCGTAACAACCCATACAGACTTGTCTAAATCTGAGGAAATGCAAGGAATCAAGACTACGGAACTTGTGGCGGGTAAGTATAAAAGAATTGCTTCTAAATATGCCCCATTAACGCAAGAGGGGCGGGAAACAATACAAGGACATCTTGACTATGTTTATTCTGTGTTTGTTGATGATATTGCAAAATTTCGGGGCGTAAGTGTTGAAAAAGTTTTGACCGATATGGCTGATGGGCGTGTATTTATTGGTAAACAGGCAATTGAGGCTGGGCTTGTGGACGGTGTTTCCACGCTAGATGCCTTGATTGCTGATTTGAACGCCGCCGGTGAGCGAGCGATTATGATCTAATTTTATGGAGGTAAAAACAAAATGACAACTGATTTTAAAATAACCTCAATGACTCCTGAAATATTATCAGATAAATTTCCTGATGTATTTAAGGCTATAGAGGAAAAAGGACGTATTGTAGGTTTAGCAGAAGGCAAAGAAGCAGGTCTCAGGGAAGGGCATTCCAAAGGCTTTAATGCTGGCGCAGATGCCGAAAGGAATCGTATTGCATCGGTAGAGGCACAATGTCTGGTAGGGCATGAAGCCTTGATTACACAGCTAAAAGCAGACGGTAAAACAACTGGCGAGCAAGCCGCAATTGCTGTTTTGAATGCTGAAAAGGAAAAGCGCAAAACCAGGATGCAGACGTTAGAGGACTCGGCAATTAAGCCGGTGACTCCGTCTAATACCGATGGGCAGCAATTTAGCGGCATTGACCCTAACGCATCGGTAGAAGATAGGGCAAAGGCGGAGTGGGATAAATCGCCTGCTTTGAGGGCTGAATTTGGTTCGGTGCAATCATACACAGCTTACTTGAAAGCAATGGAATCAGGCAGGGCAAAAATTTTAAAGGGAGGTAAATAAGTTATGACGACATTAGCAGCTAATTCAGCAAGAGATTTTGAGTTGGGTGACATAAACGAATTGCCGGTAATCGCAAGCGATATAATCTATGAGGGTTCGGCAGTTGGTGATAATGCCTCTGGATATGCGCGTCCGCTTGTCGCCGGAGACAAATTTAAAGGTTTTGCAGAATCGAAAGCGGATAATGCAAGCGGGGCGGCGGGGGATGTGAATGTCCGATGCCGTGCCAGAGGACGTGTAAGTTTGTCAATAAGCGGTCTCGTAGTTGGCGATTTGGGTAAGCGTGTGTACGCTTCTGATGATAATGTTTTCACCTTGACGGCCACTAGTAATTCAGAAGTCGGCTTTGTCTATCGCTTCGTAAGTTCGGGTGTTGGTATTGTGGAGTTTGACACGGTCACGGCTTAAATAATAATCTAAAATTTATGGAGGTAAAATACTATGGGAGCAAGTGGATTAAGTAGCAGAGCGATTATAGGTGAATTCTATAACCGCCTTGAACAAAATATTGGTACGGAATGGATTGATGCTGTAAGTATGCCATTTCAATCTGACCAGGCAAGTGAAACCTATAATTGGATTGGTATGTCTCCGGCTATGCGTGAATGGATAGGGGGCAGGCACGCAAAAGGATTCAGGGAAAACGGTATTACTATTACAAATAAAGATTACGAGGCAACGCTTGAAGTATTGGTAAAAGAACTCAGGCGCGACAAAACGGGACAAATACTTGTCCGTGTGCGGGAGCTTGCAGACAGAACAAACGCCCATTGGGCAAAATTGTTATCGACGCTCATAATCAACGGGGAGTCTACTGTCTGTTACGATAATCAATATTTTTTCGACACTGATCATTCTGAAGGCGATTCCGGTACACAAGACAATGATCTGAGCGTTGATATTTCTGGATTGCCTGCTAATCAGCACGGTAGCACGACAGCACCAAGTCCTGAAGAAATGGAATTGACAATTTTGCAAATGATTCAAGCAATTCTTGGATTCAAAGACGACCAGGGTGAGCCGATGAATGAAGGAGCAAGGAGTTTTCTTGTTATGGTTCCTGTACCTTTCCTAGCGGCGACTGTAGCGGCAATTAAAAATCCGGTATTGACATCAGGCAAAACTAATACGATTGTAAGTTTGCCTGAATTTAGCGTGCGTCCTGTAGCTAATCCACGTCTTACTTGGACTACGAAGCTGGCAGTATATAGGACTGATGGTAATGTAAAACCCTTTATCAGGCAAGAAGAAGTACCTGTCGAGATCGCCGCTATTGCGGAAGGTTCTGAGTTAGAATTTAATGAAAAGAAACATCATTACGGTGTATCAGCAAGTAGAAACGTTGGTTACGGCTACTGGCAACATGCATGTCTTGCAACATTAGCTTAATTTTATTCAAAAGGTGGGACAGCCGAAAACTGTCCCACCTTTATGAGGGGAATATATGGAAAAATATATAATCACAGATAGATTTATCAATTTCGGAATAAGCGAAATTCTCGAATTAACCGAAAAGCAATACGAGAGTCGTAAGCATCTTTTGAAGAAATTACAAGGTAATAAATATGAGGTTTTACAAACGGTGCAATTCAAACTGGGTGAAGTTGTCGGTCTTGAAAAAGAGCCTGATAAATCACTGAAATCGAAACTTAATCCATGTGAAACAAAACCGATAGCAGTAAAGGAGAAAAAGAAAGATGACGTTAAAGGCTGATATTACAAGCGACCTGTCTACGTTCCTGAATTCAAACGAATTTGCTACTACGATAACCTATAATTCCACAAGCATTGTAGGCATTTTTGATGATGCTTACAAAGGGATAAATCTTGCTACGGGTGAAATTGAATCTACCGATCCACAGGTAATAATCAAGGCAAGTGATATTTCAGGGATTGAACACGGAGCAACATTAATCATTAATTCAACCACTTATTATGTTACAGGTATTCATCCCGATGGTGCGGGTTTAACCACGTTAATGCTTTCGAGGGATGCTCCATAATGGCCGATTCAATCTACCAAGATGTTGTCGATGCCTTTAAAACATTATTGCAGACAATAACCACAGGAAATGGTTACGAAACGAATCTTGGCAGTAATGTTTATGAGTGGCGGCCAACGGCATTAGAAGAAAACGAACTTCCAGGGCTTGTGTTTAGGGATAAGCCAGGCAAGACCGATATTGCAATCGGTAAACATCAACATAATCTTGGTATTGAAATAGAAATAAAGGTTTCGGGTTCAACCGTTCCGGCGACTATGCGAAAGTGTATTGCCGATGTTATTAAGTGTATCGGCACACAAAATACAATTGGTGGATCATGTCTGAGCGGGCTTGCTGAAGATATTATTTACGGCGATGCCCCTGAGATCGAAACCGACCAGGCAAATAAATACTTTGGTTCAATTCTTATGAAATTTACAATTATATTCCTAACCAATCCGTGGGATCCTTACACAAATACATAATTTTTAAGAGGTATTAAAAATGGCAATAACCCGCAAAGCGTGGAAACAAGAGCTTATGCTGTCGCTCTTTAAAAAAGAGGCAACGTATGATGCTGGTGTTACTATGAGCAATGCAAATGCCTGTGGCATGTCAGGCTTTAACCTTGACGTGAAATGGGCGGATGAAATCAAGAATGATAAAGGGTCGGTAACAAATTATGAGTTCGGTAATACGCAGGAAATTACAAACAACAGAGTAGAATTGACCTATACGGAGCCAGAATGTAAACCAAATACATTGGCAGGGCTTGGAATGCTTGCCTTAGGAGCGATAACATCAACGCAGGATGAAGCCTTAGCATCATATAGGCATAAGATAACGCCGGTTGCACATGGAACGGCTTTGCCGTCAATGCAGGCCGAACATCTCAAAGGTGGACTGCAATATGCTTACAAGGGTGTGAAATGTAATACCCTGAAATTAAGTGGCGAAGCGGGGGGATATGCACAACTTGAAGCCGCCCTTATCGGCTCAGGCACAAGGGCTACATCTGCTACGGCAATGGCTGCGAAGATTTCTGAAAGCTGGATGAAGGTGTCGAATTGTAAGGTATGGATGGAAACAGGGGCAAATATTTCTCTCGATGCTACGCTTACGCAGGCATTGGAAAACATATCCAGCGCAACGCCGGATACTTTACATACTCGTTTCAAATCGTTTGAATGGATGTGGAATAACAATTTGAAGCCACAGGATGGCTTTGGCGGGGCCGGTGTATATATAGATTGTGATTATGGACGCAGGACACAAGACTTGAAGTTTACCTTACTTTTCAACGATACCACCGAGCTTGATTATTTCACAAATCAAAATCCGTGTGCAATTGAATTTGATCTGAAAGGTGCGATTATTGCGGCTGGTGCTGGAACTGATTATTATTACGGCATGCACTTGATAATCCCGCGATTCCATATAAAAGAAGCTCCACTCCCGGTCGGGGGCGTAGATGATGAACTTACATGCGATTTTATTTGTGAATGTGAAGAGGATGGAACGAACGCCGCAGTGATCCTCGAAGTTTATTCGGCTCAGACTGCCTATCTTGGGGCTTAAAGGAGAATTATGAAACTACAAAGTAAAATAACCGTTACGGTAAATGTTGGAAATGAAAAGGTAATTATTGTGCTGAGAAGGCCTACAAATCAAGAGGTAAATGAATTCCAGGCAAAACGTTTTGATATTAAAAAAGAGGATATCAAGGGACGGCTTGAATTGCTTGAAGATTATTTTGATTCCTTGCTTGTAAGTGTTGAAAATCTTGAAGATGAAACAGGCATTGTTACCGTTGACCGCAAAGACGCAATCCCAGCTAATTGGAAGCAAGACATTATCGCAAAAATAGAATTGGATGCACAAATTGACATAAAAAACTAAAAGAGGACTTTCGATTGTTGGTTAAGCAATCGAAAGTCCTTGATTGTGCTAAATGTAAAGCTTTTGAGGAAAACCCAAAAGAGTTTGCAGAAAAAGAAATCTGTCCCACCTGTGTTCACAAACAAAAAGTTGGTAATCCATTAATATACAAACTCACACATTATATGAGCCTTCAAGATGCCGGGTGTCAACTCGAAAGACACGAATTAACTGACGAACAATGGAAACTACTTTTAATTTTAAAACAAGAACGAGAGAAATTGGCAAATAATGGCTAAGGCAAAAAACAAATATGATGCATTATTTACTATAGGTGCGAGCGATGAGACTGCCGCCGGTATTAAAAGCGCAACCGATAGCCTTACGAGTCCAATTGATAGGATAACTGCAAAATGGGCAACGCTTGACCGTGCAATTGGTTTGTCTGCTGGCATTTACCTTGCTGGTAAAGCATTTAATATGCTTGAAAAGGCTTTTCAGCAATTTACAGTAGCGATAGAGCAACAACAAAAACGCATATCTTTTGATAACCTCGCAAGGTCAGTTGGTTCGAGTTCAACAAAAATTATATCTGAAATAAAGAAGGCATCAAACGAAACCATAACTTTTCAGAAAGCAATTGAAAGCGCCGGTCGTTCTATACTTCTGGGATTAGACGCAAAGATATTGCCAAAATTGATGGAAATTGCAAAAGCATCCTCTAAAGTCACTGGTCAAACGGTAGTGGCCGCTTATGAAGATATTACACTCGGCGTAGCCAGGCAATCCAAAATGATTCTGGATAATCTTGGAATTATTGTGGATTACGATAATCATCTTGCTAAACTTGCTGGTACGCTTGGTAAAGCAAAAGATAATCTATCTGACGCAGAACGCAGACAAGCTTTTTTTAATGCCACAATGGAGGCAGGGGAAAAGATCGTAAACAAGGTGGGTGTATCTTACGAGACCGCCAAAGAGAAATTAGATAAATACACAGCATCTTTAAATGATAGTAAAGGCGCAGCGATTGCACATATACTTGGATTAAATCTTGTTGATAAACAAATAGGAGCGCAAAAATATCCATTACTTGTTGAACAATATGAGAAGGGCAAGAAGGCATTGGATGAATTATTGCCGAAATATAATAAATTAAAAGAAGCTATCGAGGCTGTTAAGTCAGGAGAACGAGAGCCGAGTCGTTTCCTTGCCGATCAATTTACCGATGCCGAAATAAAAGTAAAGGCGTTGCGGGAAGAGCTTGACGGTATTTCTGAAATGCTTGGGGTGGGTGTCGCTGTCAAAAAAGAGACAATAATTGATAAATGGACAGAAGAAGATGACAAGAAGTTTTTCGAACGACAAGAAAAGCTGGTTGACTGGGCGGCAAAAATGAGTGAAACGGAAGCGGAATTTTGGAAGAAATTTGATGAAGATTTTGCAAAATCACAAGACGACCGTTTTAAAGGTGTCATGGATAATCTTGATGCGAATATGGCAGAGATTGAAGCAAAGTTAAAAGCTGAAGAAGAAAGGGTTAAAAATACTTTTGGTTACAGACTTGGTGCGAGTCTTGGCGAAGGTTTTAGTTTCGGTGCAAAAACTACAATATCGAATGGTCTGTATGATTTGATTACCAATGAGTTTAACGCCAAAGGCGCATTAACCAGCGCATTGAAGTTGAGCGCACGCATATTATCAGATTCCTTTACGGAGGAATTCTTAAAAACACTTGGGATGAAATTTAATCCGGCAAAATTCTTTCTGAATTTGTTTACAAATGCAGGGCAAGCCGTAGGTACTGGTGTTGTGTCTGGCGGAAGCGCGGGGAGCAGTGGAGCAAATACCTTTACAAGTCCTGGCGGTGGTATTGGTAAAACCATAACCGGGCGAGGACAAACCAATAATACTTTTAATTATTATATTACCGATGATCCGACACTTCAGAAGCGTATCAATGAGGGCGTAAGAAAGTCTTTCCGAGATAACAATCTCCGGCAAGACGTGAAAGGATTGAGTTGACTTGGCTTATCCATACAGCTTAAAACCAGCATTTCCGATAATCGAAGAAATCTCATTCCATACCGATATTATCAAGCAAAGCAGTTTATATCACGCTGAAATAGGAACGGCTGCAAGTTGGCAAACTACCTGCCCCGCCCCAAGACATCCAGTTCAGGAATTAACACGCCGTAAATCTCTTGTTTCCGATGATATTGATAATGTCTATGAAAAGAGACGTGTCGAATATGAGGTCGAAACGGTTGGATATACTTTTGATATTTGGAATATGACACAAACGCAAAGGGATAATCTCGTTACTTTCTTCAATGCCCGCAAGGGCATGTTTGATAATTTCAAAATCAATTATACATATCTTTTCGGGGGAGCGGAAACTCTTGTCCGTTTTGATATGGATACACTGAAATTAAGTCTTGATAGTTTCAAACGATACTCAACCACAATAACAATAATGAGATCACTGAATCATCGTTATATCTCGAAGATTGCCACGCCCCGAAGGAAATGGACGTTAAAATACGACAGAGAAACCAGCCTGAGCGCCTTAAAAACATTTTATATAGACACTGGGAAAGGTCGGTCGGCAAGCTTTACTTTCACGCCTTATTCAGTAGCAACTTATTTGGAAAATATTGCTTATACAGTACGTTTTGACAGTGATGATTATATCGAAAAGTGGGAAGGCGATAACGATAAAAATGTTGAGGTTGAACTCATAACGGTAGCCTAAAATTATGCCAACACAAGCATTATTAACAGAAGCCTTTAAAATCCAACAACCGAAGCTGATTACATTGCTTGAAATATTTATTACCGATGCAATCATTCTCCGCTATGCCGGGCATGAAAGCAATATAGCCTGGTTTACCTATTCCAGCAATGCCTGGCAAGCTGCTACTTATACGGCATTCCCAATTCAATTAGATGCTATAGGACAGCAAAACACAGAAGGCCGTTTTGAATCGCAGACAATCAGGATCACAAATATTGACAAGGGTATTGGTGATTATATCCGACAAAATGATGTCAGGGGCAACAAGGTATTTATAACAGGCGTGCTGGAAAACTTAATAGCCGATGCTGCCGATAGGGTTTTCCGGTGGAAATATAGAATTGCCAATGCGTCCGCTCCTAAATCTGAGGCACAATTTCAGATTCAATCTTACTTTGCAGAAACAATGTCCGAAGTGCCTTTGCAAATTAGGGGTAAGAATGAATGTGGATGGGATTTTGATAAAGACGGGACTGACCCAGTAGCGGCTCAAACCTGTGGATGGTATTCAAAATATGCCCATGTTTATTATTCGGGTAGCGAAGCATCGGCGTTAGATAGTACAAATTATACAAACGCAAGTATAACAAAATGTGATAAAGGCATTGATACTGCAAATGGATGTAAGGCACATTTTAACCAAAACGACACAAATAAGCCTAACCTGCGAGCGCAAGCATATCAAGGCATTCCGGCAAAACCAATACAAAGGATAACGATTTAATGGCATTAACGCAAAAGGAAAGGGATGTAGTGAATGCTTGCATAAGCCATTGGAATATTAACGTTAAATTGCGTTTTCTTGATGGCCACAAGGCATATCCAGGCATCCCTTGTATATGGGAGGATGGTTCGGTAATTAAAGCGACTTGGAAAGATTGTCCTATGTGTAAAGAATATCTTTCAAAAGATTATAATTGCGATAGATGTTTATTTAAAACGATATTGAATTCAAGATGTGACAAAGCAGGGGGATTGGAATTTGTAAAAAATCCGTGTTTAGAAACCTGTAATAAATTCATGTCCAACTTTGAGAAAATGTTAGGAAAATAATATGTCAGCGGTACCTCCATTGGTTTTGTTTTGGATGGCATATGGAAAAATAATAATATCGCTATCCTTCATGGCGGTAAGTATGGGCTTAAATCTTGCCCTTTCCTATCTCAACCGCGCCAAAACTCATAAATCCATTTTCGATAGCTCCACATATCACGAAAATGGAATGATAAACAGTATTCAGCCTGGCACCCCGAAGAATATTGTTTATGGCGAACACCGAATACCTCCATCAATTATTAACAAATATTCCTATGCTGTAAGCGATGAACATGGAGATAATAATCACACCAAAACCGAAATCTTATGTAGTCTGGGCGAGGAAACTACAGGGGTGTGGGGAATACGAGTAAATGATCAAAGAGTAACATCTGCCTATAAAGACGGAAAAGGATTGCGTATGTGGTGGGCTCCCGGCGGCAGAACGAATCAATTAATTTATGAAAGCAGAAATAGTAAAAAGGGAGCATTAACAGGGGCAATTTCTGCGGGATTTAATGTAACAATTAACTTTGATTATGATGGCGGCAATAACAAACATCCATTCCAGGGGCATGCCGATAACGAGGAAAGTCCGACTGTAAGCGCAACGAAGCCTGGCTATGTGTTGATTTATAAAGATGGAACAAAAGGACATTATGAGGTCGTACGATATGAAGGCATAGTGTCCAATGGTGGCGAGTGGCAACTGACTGGATGCAGGGTAACAAAAAGCCATGTCAATGGTTCTGCAATTCGACAAGATTGGCAGCTTGGATATAAAGATGATGCGACAACACCATTAAGCATAATGCCGCCCTTTGGAAAAAATGTTACCGAGCAAAGAGACCTAAATGGTGGCAGCGGGACATTGCTTGATTACGACTATAGTTGGTGTCCGGCTGTGACTACAAATAATAAAGTTAGAAGCTTTGCTGTTACGGTGGGATGGGAAAAGGGACTTTACGGTATTGATAAAAAAGCAGGCTATGTTAAAAAATCCTGTGGCTATCAAATACGATGGAGGAAAGTCGGCGGATCATGGACAACGACTTATGATGACACAACAAAAACCTTGCACGATTCGACTGACTCAGATCTGAAAATAATTATTGAAAAGAATGCCAAATATGCTTACGTAGTTCAAGAGACATCTCCAGGGTCAGAGATTTATGACTATTATACCGAGTTCGAAAATGATCTCGGCAATCATGGGTTGAAAAAGAAAGAACCGTCGGGGCGAGACAAATACGACAGATATAAACTTGTTTTTGATGGTGAAAAACAATTAGAGGATTATACTTGGACACTACCCAAAGAAGAGGGGAAAAGTATTGAATTTGAATATGAAAAAGATGAAACATCATATCAGTATATAGGCGGTGAAGACAGGTATGATTATAAATATCGTGTAAAGATCAAATTCGATACGAGTAAAGCAAAATATACAGGCCCCGCAATAAAATTAACAAGTCCTATGGCTTTTAAAATAACCTATCGCAAGAGAAATGCAAATAATTTCTTTGCAGGTGAAGCCTCTCCGAGTCATGCCGTAACTGCAAGCTATAGGCTTACACATCATTTACCGGATAAAGAACCTCTTGATTATGCAAAATATGAAATACAGGTAAGAAAAACATTTAAGGATGAAGATGGTCTAAAAGAGGGTCAAAACGAGATGCGATGGCTGACCTTGCAGGAAATGGATAATGATGCCCTCGAATATCCGTATGAGTCTTTGCTTGGATTCCGGCTGAAAATGAATGAGAAAGTCAATACCACAATTGAAAATATTACGTGTATGGTACAGGGTAAGGCGGTGGCCGATGTGCAGAATGCAAGCAATGTATGGGCGGCATCAACAGCTATGTCTGTAGGGCAATTTAGACGCCCTACGGTGTGGGATAATACATTGTATCGGGTAAGATCGGTTGCTGGCAATGCACAAACAGGCAGCTCGGAGCCAACATGGCTTGATATTGGAACCATAACAGACAATAACGTCACGTGGGAAGTAGCCAATAGATTCTCTTATAATCCACTTGATATTTGTGCCGATATTATCATGTCGAAACGATACGGACGTGGTAAATACCTTGAATTGACGAATGATAGGATTACTGCGTTTTATGATAAATATAAAACTGAGGCAGCTTTTGCAGATAAAGCAATAACCGAAAATGGAACAGAAAGAAGAAGATTTAACTTAAATTTCAATCTTGACTTTCGGGGGCCGTTAATAGACCTCTTGCAATCAATAGGTGCTACGTTTAGAGGCAAATTCTATTTTGATGGTGAAATACCTATTTGTTATATCGACCGCAAAAAGACACCTACGGCCATGTTTTGCATGGGAAATATTGTCGAGGATTCTTACAAACCAGAAGCGCTAAGCCTTGCCGATAATATTAATCGTCTACAGGCTCAGTTTCTCGACAAGGATAAAAACTATACACAGAATACAGGTCAGGCCGATATTGTAAGCATAGATAGCTCTTGGACAGTTAATAAGTTAATGGACAAAACTATCGCGCTCTATGGTTTGACTAAAAAATGGTATATCCGCAAGATACTCAATTACATGCTTAGATTTGCTTGGTATACCCGTAACAGTACGAGCTTTCAGACTACGCTTGACGGCTTATCCTGTGATGTGGGCGACACCTTCTATTGCCATGACGATACGATGAATTTAACGGCTCAATCAGGGCGTATCATTGCCGTTGGTTCAAATTATATTGATATGGATAAGGCATTTACCTTTGTGGTAGCCACGACCTACAAAGCATTATTACGAAAAGATAACGGGCAACCACACTCAGAATTAACTGTTGATTTAGCTGCTACAGGAACAGGAGCACAAACGAGAGTATATTTCACGTCTTCAATATCAAGCGCAAGCGCAAATTCCGTTTATATACTTGGCACTGGTACATATTACATGACTTTCCGATGTGTCCAAAGGGGATTCAGGGGTAACGTCATCGAAATTGGTGCATTAGAATACAATGAGGAAGTTTATAGGCTTTATAAAAATGATACGACAGATCCTGCATGGACGGGCGACACTGACGAAACGATAAGCGAAAAGGATACTGAATTGCCCTCGAACATTGTTCCTCCTGAAATTCCGAACATGGTATTGGTTGAAAGTCGCAGTACATTTGGTGAAATTGAAGTACATATGAGGCCACCAGTCGGAAGCCTGGAATGGCATCACGCCGATATTTATTATCAGGAAGAGGGGCAATCCGATTGGACATATAAAGGAAATACAAAAGGCGAACCCGTAAAGATAGGCAATCTCAGGATTGGAAAAGAATATGATGTTAAGGCAATCTCTATTTCTCCTAGTGGTATTGCAAATAATAACGAGACTACTGCAACTATCACATTAAAAGGTGATTCGGCAATGTTTGTGCCAAACCCCATAAGTGGTATTCAGCTTATTGGCAACAAAGGATCGGTATCGAATGTTTCTGGTTCTGATTTTGAGTTCAAATGGAATAAAGACAGCAAGCTTTCTGGCGATGATTCAACGAACAATTCTGTAAAACATGCCGGGCTTTCAAACATTTACGAAAATCTCAGATGTCGGATAGCTGTTTACTTCCCTGATATTCCTGTCACTGTGAAACATGGTGCTGTTTTAGTGCAAGATAAAATCGTGCATGAAGAAATTGTAACCGAAAATCATTATCGCTTTAGACTTGCACAAAACATTGAAGCGGCCAAAGACCTGTGGGAAGATTATTCAACCCATGCCTCGTATGCTACGTACTATGGCAAACCTAATCGTGTATGTAGATTTGTAATACAAGCGATTAATGGTTATGGTAATGTTTCTGAGGAAAGCGAAATAACGCTGACTAATCCGGCTCCGGACATGAACGATTCGACAGGGGCAAATACTTCTCCTGTTTTAAAAGCCTTAAAAAGCGGTGTACGTGTAAAGTTTATCCATCCATATCAGGAATATGATATATCTCATTTTATGGTTCAATATGCAGAAAATTCAGCGTTCACAACGAATTTAAAAAAGATTAGGGTGTCATCGGCAATCAATGTGAATAGCACAGATGATGAACTCGACAGCACACAATATAAAGTTGATATTGACGGACTAGATCCTAAGAAAACTTATTATGTACGGGTGCGCCCACATGATACTTATGGTGCGGGTACGTTCTCTGGTACGGCAAGCATTGTTCCCGGCGTGACCGATGATGATGCAAATGAGGATATCGCCGTGCCTGCACAGGTTGCCGGAGTTGCCTTATCAATCAACTCAAATAATAACGTAGTTATTTCTTGGAATAATCCTGCTGGAAATGATGATACCGATGTAATTAAGGCGGTTATTGATTGGCGAGCTTCTCAATTTACAGGCACGCCAACGATGACCTTGACATCTGCTGGTGGTAATATCCCTATTCTTGCGGAAGTAGATCAGGGATATTTGGATAGTGATAACACAAAATTGGTTATCGGAGAGAAGAAAAGTATTGAAATAAATCTTGATGAGTCAGAATTTCATACAAAAAATAGATACATAGTTAAGGGAGCTAAAACAGGATATACCTATTTTGTCAGAGTAAGATTTGAAAACTCTTCACGGAAGCAGGGCGCTTGGTCAGTGTGGGCTTATAATGCAGTTGCTGTAACTGGACTATCAGAAGAAGATATGCCTACAAAATGGGCAATGTATAAGTTTCTTGGAACAGTAACGGCAGTTAATGCCACTCATGTATCAGTGAGTATTACAGGTGGAAGTGGTTCGACAGGATTAAAGAAAAAAACTCAGTCTGGGAGCACAAATATTGCTCTTAATAATTTATCATCAACAGCATTCACAGGAACAAGATTTATTGCCTATACAGGGTCTGCTACTTTGTCAATCAAGACAGAAGCACAAATGGATGCGGATTCATCTTTTGTTGCTGTAGCAAAGATTGTTGAAGCTCCTTCAGGGAAATGCAATGTTCTCATGATGTTATCGGCAACTGATTTTAATATTGCAGCTTATGGGGGTGCGTTTAATCAAGTAAATACTTTAATTCTTACAGGTACAACAATTCAAACATCTGATTCAGGTGCAAGGGTTGTTCTCGGACAAGATGGAATAAAAGCCTACAATAGCTCTGGGACTCAACGAGTTCAAATTTCAAATGATGGGTCTGGATGGTTAGGGGCAAGTGATAAACTTTATTGGGATACTTCTGGCAATTTAACTGTCACAGGAGTTACTGCTGGTTCTGTAGCGGCTGAAAATATTATTGCAGGGACAATAACGGGAAGTACCTTGCAAACAGCGTCAAGTGGTAAGCGTTTTAAAGTTTCTACAAGTAATAATCATGCTGAATTTTACGGCGATCAAGGCGATACTTCCATAGTAATAATGGCTTCTATAGGGATTAATCAGGATGGAAGTGATTATTTTGTTGCAGATTTAGGAAACTTAACTTCAGGAAATACTAGAATTCCTATAAGAGCTAGAAGTTATGGTAATATAGCAATTATAGCAGAAAGTTATTCTTTTGCTGCTTTAACAGCCGACAGCACTAATGATAGTGCTATATACGCAACCAGTTCTGCTGGAAATGGTATAAACGCAGTAAGTGGTTCCGGAAATGGTATTGACGCTTCCAGTACTTCTGGATACGGCGGGACATTTTATGGAAATACAACAAAAGCTCCTTTAAGAATTGTTCCTCAAGTCAGTACACCAACAGATACTACTGAGGGACAATTATATGCAGATACAGACCATAAACTTTATTACCACAATGGAACTACTTTTAGAGAAATAGCTTTTGTATAGAAAGAAGATTTAATATGGAAGTAAAAGAAATGCAGCGAGAATTAATGTTATGCCAAATTATTCAGGAAAGAGACGTGATGATACTCGACTTGAATAGCCAGTTATTACAGCTTAAAGGTGAGAACGAGAAGTACAAACAGATAGTTAATGATTTAGATAAGAAAGAAATCAAAGCAGAGTAAGTTATTTTTTCGATTTGATTGTAGCTTCTTTTAATAAATACCATTGTGCGGTAAAAGTAGCGGCTGGATACGAATGTGAATTGGTAGAGTCAACATTTAAAATACGTCGCCTTATAACTATCGTATCAGTTGAGGCGTTATAGAACGCAAAAATGCAATCAATTATAAAATTATTTGTAATATCAATTAATGGAAAAGGATATTCTAGTCCAATCGAAGCGTCTTTATTCACAATTAAAGTTTTTTTTGTATTATCAGTATTTGCTATTTCGGTGAAATCTCCTAATCCAATATTACCGCCTGCTCCTAAAGAACCTTCTGGAAAATCGACTGCTATTGTTCCTTTTTTGACAATTTTAAGATAATGAGAATTTTTGCATATCCCTATAGATGGGAAAATAAAAAGAGATAAAACACAAACAATTGACAATAAATATCTTTTCATGACAATTCTCCTAAAAAAGTTTAAAAAGTTATGGTATTCTTACACTAAAATTACTATAATGTCAAGAAATTTAAAGGATACCGATAATGTCCATAATCAATGATGGTAAGATAAGTCTTACAACTGCATCTCCTACAGTTACAGGAACGGATACACTATTCCTGACGAGACTTATCAAATCAGGATATTTACTATATCCTGAAGGCTATCCAGATCCATTGCACGTCCTATCCGACGCCGCCTCAGAAACATCACTCACGCTTCTCGAAGACTGGAACGGTCCCACAGAGACCTTAATAAATTACGAGATAGTAAAAGATTTTTACGATTACGAAATTCCTGTATTAAGTCCAGACCAAACCGATACGGCCTATAAAATAAATACCGCACATCAACGCATTATTAATGCTTTAAATTCTTTAGGTGCGTCTCCTACTAAAAAACAAATTACGACAAAAATATTTATCGGTGAGCCTGTATTAAATCAGGAATGGGGGTTTTTTAAATTTACCCCTGACTGTGTTATCTCTAAAATCCGATTATACACAGACAATTACGCCCCTGATGGTGCGCTTGTGGCTGACCTTGCAGTTGATGGCACGTATCAAGGTATTAATGTTACCGTCCCTGCAAACAATCTCTGGTCAGCCGATAATACGCTTACAACCTCCGTTGATGCCGGAGAATTTACAAAGCTTAAATGGACAACCGTTCCGGCGATGCCAGGTAATAATTGGTTTGCAGAGATAACATGGTATGTAATAACGCCGCTTATTACAAGGTATGATTGCCTTGCCTTCTTCATGGGTGATTTAGAGGTCGGACGGGTTATTGGTAATGGATATAAATATCCGGTAGCCTCGAAACTCTTTGGTTTGCATTATGAATTTACACAAAATCCACCTTTGGGTACGGATGCTATTATAGAAGTCTATAAAAATGGTGCTGCAATCGGAACACCAGTTACTTTTACATTACCAGCCGGACAACTTTGGGGATATGTTGCATGTGCGCAAACATCGTTCTTGACAACCGATATTCAAACGTTTATTATAACGCAAATTGGTAGCGATATGCCTGGCTCAGGATTAATTATAACACCACATACTTACCAATATACGCCATAATTTTAGGAGATGTAAAAATGAGATTAAAAGTTATAGTATTATCAATCTGCTTGCTTATTATGGCTGGGACTGCACAAGCACAAACTCAAACTGGTTATAGGGCAACTCCAAGAATTGATATTGGCGGCGGGCGCATGACGGGCGATATGTGGTGTCAATATGGTACGAATGGTGTGCGGTTTAAAATTGGTACACAGGCCGTAACGCAGGTTGGAACGGTAGGAGTCATTAATGGTACTAATGCCACCGGATTACCCTCTCTTGATTTCACTTATGCTAGCGGTAGTATCAGCGCAAACTTCAACGGCTTCAACGCTGTGTATATTGCAGGTTCAGAAATTTCAAAATTTGGACAAACTATTGAACTTGGTACTGAAACCACAGGCAATACAAATAATATTTCTGAGGGTAGCACAAATCAATATTATGCAGATGCAAGGGTAAATGCCGCCGTTGGAAGTCTGAGCGTGAATGTGTTTAGTGATACCAATATCAACCTGAGCAATGAAAATGATTTTGTTAAGATAGTCGGAGGGCAACTTGTTGCAGGGTCAAGCTCTAGCACAGTTGCGTTTTCTGACGTTACGGGATCGGCTACGAGTAATACTAACTTTGCTCCAATACTTGCTCAAACCGGGAAGGTGCTGGTTGGTATACCGGATGTGCTTATCGTAAATGCTACAACAATAACTCGTAGTTCTAGTGGAAACGGGAATTTCGACAAGTACACACACGTTTATCCTATAATAGGTTATGACCCAGGAGACAACATCGGCTCCACAACAGCCTCGTCAGGCACGTCCACAGGTGGTGGTCTTATTGATTTTGCAGGGGCAAGAGACGGTAGTGTTGGGGCGGCTGGTAAATCATATAATGTATCTCCTTATGCTACCACAAAAAATACCTGGACGATAGAATATACATTTCCATCCTCAGTGAAAATTGGGAAACTAAGGTGGTATTCGTTTGCGAGTTCTGAGCGAAACAAAAATTTCCTCGTTGAGTCTATGCAAGGAACCTGGACGAAAGTGCCGATTACGGGGTGGGAAGACGGAGCAACACAATATAATACAGACGAGGCACAAGCATCTGATGGAAATGGCTGGAAGACCGTTACATTTACTGGAACAACTTCAACGCAATTCCGACTACGGATGACAAGTGCTTGGAACAATAGTGATAGTGGTTGTGCAGTAACGGAATTAGAGATGTACGAAAATGTGCCATTCACCTACAATAGGTATCAAGATATTACATTGTCTCCGACTGCCGGTACTACAACACAGATAATTACGATAGATTCATCGGGAACAAGTACAATTCATCCTTCTTATGGACTGTATAATCTCACAACTATGGGATTTGGTTATGGCTCTACAACTAGCATGAGTTCCGTAGGTCCATCAGGAGTTTATTCTACCGAAAGCCTATTCGCAGAATTGGCAACGAATTTCATAGTAAAATCAAAAGATACAAAAGGTAGGAATTTCCAAAATGTTACAATTTCTGCTTTAGATAAAATAGGTAATGCTAAAATAGTGTCCTGGAATCCTGTAAACAACAAGGACATAAGCAGACTAGATGCTGAAACGGTAGCTAAAGAATCCTATATAAAACAAAATAAGAAGAATTGGGAGTCCATACATAAGAATGAATATGTCACGGCAGTAATAGCAACAGGGACAGGGACTATTAACATAATAGACATCATTGCTATGGAAAAAGGCTATAAGGATTATATAGAGTTGGAATGGGCTTCACTTCCTAGTCAATCAGGGTGGATAGACAAGGTTGAAGATAACGCAGAAAGCGATCTGACTATTAGAAATTATGGAATTCGTCTTGATGATCCATCAACACCAGACGAGCTGAGAAAACCAGGGGGAGTAGGATTGATGGACTGGTCAGCGCTGAACAGCAAGGCTATACAAGAGTTAAAAGCAATACTTGGAAGCGCAACGGCAGAAATTGAAAAGTTAAAAGCAATAGTTAGTCCGTAAAAACTAATTGACAAAACCTAAATATTATGTTATACAAATGGCAATGTTTCCCGTGTATTTAATCCTTGCAGCATTTGCATTAGCGGTAGGTATTTACTATTTAACCGCTCCCCCATCGAAAGGTTAATTATGTTTGATAAGTTAAGCAAGAAATTGGTTACGACATTATGCGGCATGGCGAGCTTGAATTATATCGCCTTCTTAGTTTTTAAAGATACCCTTGACCATGTACACAAGATAGAATTATATGCACTTCTCATAACCGCAGTAGCTGCATTGGCTGGTGTTCACGGCTTATTACAGTCAAAAATTGACAAACTCAAACAACCTTCTCAGGGAGAACAAAATGAAAAGTAAAATGTTACTACCATTTTTATTGATATTACTTCTTGCCACTCCAGGATGTTATCTTTTAGACACACAAACCAATGTTGAGACCGGCAAAGAAGAGACAAAACTTGAGGCAGTCATGGGCAAGATCGAGGCTGCAATAGGTACGACTGCCCCTATTGTTAACACATTTGTCCCTGGCGTTGGAACTATCGCCGGGGGCGTTGGTGTGCTATTGAGCCTTATCGGTGGACTCACTACATCAATTGTGGTAGCCAAGAGGCGTGGCGGGGCATTAGCGGCAGTAATTAAAGGTGTTGAAGTAGTGTCTAATGAAGAAACAAAAAAATCAATAAAGGAAATTGCCGGGAATATAGGAGTTGAAAAATACCTCAATAAGGTGGTCAAGGGATATTTCCCGATATAACTATGGCAGATATTGTTTATTCTAAAAACGAGCGTGCCGAAAAAATAGTCGGCTATCGTGGGAACAAAGGGCATATTGATGGGATAATATTTGATTTTCCCTGTGAACTTGGGTATGTATGCCCGGTATGTAAAAACGAGCAATGGGATGAACGACTGGAATGGAGCGAATACAATGGGTTTGTCTATTGTTCGGTTTGCAACAAAGATTACCCGTCGGTGTTATGCCAGCCCGATATTGATAAGGCGATAGAAATTTATCTTAAATGTATTGAGGATACACAGATCGAGGCTAATTATATCCACACACATTCTCGGCCAAAAAGAAAAGGTGAAAATGGTTAACCCAACAGACAGTTGGCTATTAGATTTCTACGACAAACACAAAGACGGTAAAGTTATTATCGAACATTTCTGGAATGAAAGAGAAAGCACAAGGGTGATTACGCTTTCCCAACTATTCAAAATGTTTGAACTTGCACATGAAAGGAACGAGAATGGTGTTCGGCAGGATTAATTTTTAATATGGAGAATTTATGGAAGAGAATTTAGAAAAAATATGTGAAGGATTAAGGAATGAAATACGTGATATAGGGGCCGCTGTATTGGTACTTATGAAACATGGGGATTTCCAAAAGGAACAAACACAAAAAGAGTTGTATATAAATTGCCACTCTGAAATGAAAGCAAACATTATGCTGTCTTATAGACATCTTGAGGACGCACGCATGAGACTCGGAAAGGTCATGCAACAAATACAAGGCGGAGTTTCTAAATTTGATAAGCAAGATTAAAAACTTCTTCGTCCTTTTGTATTATTTACCAGGGTTTATCTGGAAACCGCCAATACATTATAAATTAGAAAACAAGAATGAATAATCAAAGAGAACATGCACATAATTGGTTAGGTGGTCGATGTGAAAAGGGTCTTTATATTCGTGTTTATAATATAAAATCAAAACATAGATATGACAGAGAACATGTTTTGATTGCTGAGAAAATATTAGGTAGAAAACTGCCGTTTAAAGCTTGTGTTCACCATGTAAGTGATAATAAATATGATAATACAAATTCCAATCTTGTAATATGCCAAGATGGTAGTTATCACGCTCTATTACATGCAAGAAAAAGGGCTTTATTAGAAAGTGGAAATGCAAATTATCGCAAATGTTGCTATTGCCATAAATATGATTCTATAGAAAATATGTATAGAGGGAAAATTGGAAATGGATGGCATAGAAAATGTAGAAATAAATATAATAAAGAAAAGCAATTTCAAACGACAAGATAACCCGTTTTCATGAGGCTGAGGGCTTCTAATGACTATCAAAGAAAAACTATACAAAGAAGCAATTAAGAGGGAGATGAAAGGTAAATACGAGGAAGGCCGATACGGTACTAACTGTACTGCATGTGGCAAAATTGCCACTTTGGAAGATGGTATATTGGTACAGGAACATCATCGTAAATGTCCAACGGCTCAAATTGAAAGGATTTTAGCAATATGACCTGGGATGGCCAAGAAAGGCGGGGTGAAACGATTACCGTATCCGATGTTAAGAATGCAGTTTACGAAGCAAACGAGAAGTTTTTTGATAAAGTAAAAAAGATGTGTGATGATAATCTGGAAGTCACTATCTTAAAGCACACTCAGGAATATACCCACTTCGACAAGCCTACCAAACAGATCATCTATGACATGATTAACAGTTTCAAGAGTCGTATCAAAGCAAAATATTCAATAGGCATACCGCTTGCGCTTCTATTTGCTGAACGCATACTCAACAAAATAGGATTGTTCTAATGGATAACATTTATGTGCCTATACAGTCTAGTAATTCTATTTATCAAGTGGGCATTCCTCAGTAACAGCTCGGAACGAGAAGCAAAGGCCTATCTTTGTGTTTACGGATTTATCGTTCTCGTTGGCTTTATCCTCATCATACTTATTAACATTAAGACAGCCCTGATATGATAATAAAACTTGAGTTGATGAAATTACTGGCAAAGCAAGATATAGGCAAACAGATGGTATGGGACACCCTGGACATGGAATGCAAAGAGGAGTACGAAGTTAATGCCGATGAAATTATCGCCCTCTTTGTGAAAGCAATTAAGGGACTGAGTTTTGAAGCGCCTAAACATTACCACGAAAAAATAAATTCAGCATTTGTATTTCCACCATGCAAAAGCTACGAGGCTAAGGCTTAAAAATAACAATCATACTATCGTGCATTGGACTTTTGTTGCTTACAAGTTCACCTTTTGTATTGTACCCAATAAATTTTATCCTACCTTTACAGAACCTTACCGGCTCACTTATATTCTTCAATATGATATCGTGGAATAATTTTGTACTTGTTGATACTGGCAAGAGCATCACACAAAGTCTACCTTTTTTGCTTTCTTCTACAGCCTTTAGTATAAATTTAGTTTTTAATTCTATACTATAAGGCGGATTAATAAAATTTCTTTCCTTCCATTCTATTTCAAGACCATCCCATATAGCAATATCATGCCTTAAAGGGCATGGATCAAAATTGAAATTAAATTCTGTATTTAATGGATCATAAAAATACGATGGAGTCTCCCAGTGATCGCTATGTGGATAATTTCTATTTTTCATACGAGCGTTTCCTTTCACCGCTTAAATTTGCCAAATTCCTTTACCGCCTGCCCTTTTTAGACACTTTTTTGACATTCCTCGACCCAAGACACGCTGGATAGCTTTTAAGGAATTAAAACTCTATCCCCAATAACTTGCTTCATCATCGGCTGCTGATTCAGGAGTAGTGTCATAGTCAATGTCATTTTCAATTGCTTTAAATGTTTCGACCGCATGTTTCTTTTCATAACCTCTACTTATCAACCTATTTATATATCTTATTCTATAACCATTTTTCTTTGAAAAATCTTTGCTATAAATTCTGGTGCATTCGGCTTTAATCTCTCCACGATTAACTAAATCTCTCATATACTTCATACCATTTTTAAACCCACTCCCAGGATTAGCTATCGATCCCCATTCTTTACAAGTATGTTTATTGCCATAATCTTCGACTATTCTGTCAATTTCTTCATCTGTAATTTCTATTTTCATACAAACATCTCCTTCTGAATTTTTCCAGTCCTTCTTTTCGAGATTTCGTGATAACCTAAATCAATTCCGATACCTTTGCGTTGTAATTGTTCAGCCACTTTTAAGGTTGTACCGCTACCAGCAAATGGATCAAGCACAATATCCCCTGCCTTTGTACTGCATTTAACCATACGTTCAACGAGGCGTTCTGGCCACATTGCGAAATGTTTTTCGGATGATGGGCGAGTCGGAATGTTCCAAATATCACCAGGATTTTTTCCATTAATATTTCCATAATAAAATTGGTTTCTATTTACTGTACCACCTTGATTTGTTTTGCCAGAAATATCAAGCTGATATTTCCCTTTTGATTCTCTTTTTGCTTTCCATTCAGATACCATTTCTTCTTTACTAATATTATCTTTTATGGCTTGTGAATGTGGTTCCCTAACTGCATCCAAATCAAAATAATATTTCTCTTGTTTTGTAAACATAAAAATGTATTCATACTTCTTTGAGAATCTATCGGTTACGCTTTCCGGCATGGCATTCGGCTTACAATTATGTGTAAGTATTCCAGAAGCCAGCGCAAACAAATGAGGTTCGTCTCTAACTCCTATATCATAAACTTCACGGCATCTAGCCTTTCGTATTTCTACTATTTCATTGGCATTTTTACAATTACGATGATGTGATTTAGTAAATCTTATTTCTCCCCTGAAGCATGGGAATTTTTTATCATTTAATTTTGCATAACCTAATTTTAGTACAAGATGAAAACTTAACCTTGCACATATAACCCTTAAATCCCTCTCTAAATTATAATTTCTTGTAAAACCTAATCTCCACCTATTATTTTTATTATCCCAATGTCCATCGCCAGATAAATAACCATAAAGAACTTTAAGGAGAAAATTGTTACTCCTTTGCCAACATTTTACAGATAAACACTTATTCCTTGCTGTTTTCCCACTCATATATTCAGCAAGTATTGAATTCAATATTTTAGAATGAATATTAATTGTCTGACCATTACCCATAGTATTATATTTTTTAATAGTTCCTCCGTAATAGGTTACAATCTCATTCAATTTTATAAATCTTTCGTTTTCTTTTATATGACCAGATATTTGAATACAGTCGCCAGATTTGCTTCCTTCTGCCAGATATAATCCAATAAACCAGCCTATTTCATCAGGTATCAATGCCGGCGATAGTGGATCTTTTGATTCAGGTAACAACACCGTTTCTAATCTATCCCCTTTTTTTAAATCTTCTGCTTTTAGTAATCCTCTGTTTTTTGTCGGGAATTGATGGTTTGGTGTGCAAGAAATCCGTTCTCCACTTCTTAAAACAATTTCTACTTCAGTATCTTTTCTCTTTGACTTAGACCATCCTAAAACCTGAGTCCATTTTTCACCATTCCATAATTTTATTGTTTCAGGTTTAAGCCTTGCCATATCTCTAATCATCATTGGCATTTCACCTTTTTGTGTTTGAACATAAAGATATGTTCCACCACTTAAACACCATACAATCGTATTGCGTAACGTCCAGCCAGAATCCACAAGGGCAATAGCGACTCGGTGAGGGATTAGAAGCTGACATTTAGAAGGTATCCCACAATCTTGCTTTCTGCCAGTCGCTAAATCTCTGGCATTGCCTTTTGAGATGGTTTGCGCCCCATCTTTATTTGTCCACTTAGTTGGATTATGATAACTATCTGCCAAATTCAAAAAGAATATCCCATCATTCCTCAGCACCCGCCATGCCTCTTTTGCCCATAGCCGGGTATGTTCGACAAAAGCGGCCGGCGTGGATTCGAGTCCGTATTGCCCTTTCCATGCGTTACAGTGGATACAATAACTTCCATGATTTACACTTGTTCCGCAGATACCAGCTTTTTGGACACCTACTTTAGCGGATGCACCAGATACATTACCACGTGTGCGTTCTATTATATCTTCCCCAAATTCATGTTTACAATCCTTATCGCCGCCAATTATCACATCAGGAATATCGTATTTGCGGAGGGCGAAATATGGAGGGCTAGTGCAAATCGCCTGAATTGATTCGCTTTCAATCGGCCACAGATCAAATACTGATTGCTGATATATCATTCATATATTCCTTCATCTGTTCTTCGGAAATATCCTTGCTATTCTCAAACCAAAAAGCGTCCCGAATGTCTGGTATCGTATCAAACAATAAGGCATTCTTTCGACTATTTGAAATATAGAAACCTCGTTTACTTTTTATTCTCACGAATTATAACCTCCAAGCAATAAACTATAGCTGTAAAATTCATCCAAATGTACGAAAAACTTTCGCGGAGATACACAATCGTAAATAAATTTATTATTAACAGTATAAAAACAATTTTATTAATCATTCGCCCACCTCAGCATGGAATGCCGTAGACCTTACGCCACTTGCATGGGTTCGATAAACCAAAGGTTCCCTTTCACTCGATTTATTCATACGCGTCGAGCATTTCGGACACTTACGGTTGTGGTAGCCTTCAGACATAAAAGCGTCACCACAGTCAAGGGCAATACAATTGCGTTCGACACGACTATTAATACGTCCCAGGAACTCAAGCGATTCACCAACAGTCAAAGAGCTATTCTTATACTTAGTTCCTGTACCACGCCTGTATTTGTTCGAATCCATCGGCTATTCCTCCCTTTCGTAATTTACCATTCTTTCGAGACAAGCTTTCCATCCCTTATAAACATCTCTGGATTTTCTGGCTTAGCTGTTAATTTTGTGTATTCCTTAATGCTGGTATCAAGTTCCCTTTGTTTTAACATCTCAAAGCATTCAATCATTATCTCTTTGAACTCTTCAATGCTCAGTTCGTAGATTTTGCGTTCATCCGGGTTTTTTTTAATTTCAGACAATGCGTTTTTAACCATATCCAAATGTTCATTTGCCCACTCAACACCTTCGTTTTTGGCTTTGTCTTGATTCAATAAATCATAATTTGTCATAGTAAATCCTTTCGTTAATCATTAACTTTGTTTTCGGATTCTTTGAAAGACCTATAATACAAATACCATACATCTCGATACTTTTCAGCATTAGCCTTAGACCTGAATTTTGCTTCGTCATCCCAATCAGATAAGAAGCCACATCGGAGGTTACTTTGTACAATATATATCCCATTCCTCTCAACAATCCTCAGTTCTAAGGCAGGATGTTGTATAAGCATAGCCGTATATTGTATAATTATTAATATTAAAACTATCACTACAGATATTATCCATAATTTATCTTTCACAATTCATCCTTTCATAAAAAAATGGGGCGTGCTGGAATCGAACCAGCATGACACAAGGTAACGGATTTACAGTCCGCCGATGATCCATACATCCTAACACCCCTAAAAAATTTGTGCGGGCTTTTTGTCGTTCTCGCTGAGGCTACCCCGCATCCCCTCAGATCATTCAGGCGCTACCTGACCCAATTTCCATCCGTCAACGGACAACCCGAAAGGAGAAGGCTTAAAGAGTTGCCCGCTGCCGGATTATTATTATCGTGGCAAACCATATCCATTTTTAATATCGTTGTATTGCATTAAAAACCTGTCGAATGAGTCTGCCCAAAAGGCTCCCCCGCAAGGCGCAGAATTTACAAGTCTCAGGAATACCTCTTGGTCTTCAGATAATATTTTGCCCGTAGCTTTGGTTTCAATCCACATCGGATATTCTCCTACTTTTAGGCAATACAAATCAAATACGCCAGAGTCCCCAGCGAAAGAAAATCGCACCTCACCTTTTTTGTTAAAGCCTCTGAATTGACCAGCATTATTGATACGATACACTCTCCATCCATTCAATTCAAGATATGCCTTTATAGCTTTTTTTACATCATTTTCCGATTGTTTTGTTTTTGGAATTTTCATTTTTCACCCCGATATTTTACATAGAGGTTTTCAATTTCTCTCCTGAAATCAGTTCTATTTTTAATGCCTACTAACGATACTGTTATTACATTTTCCAGTTTTTCATTGATGATATTTCCCTGTTGTGATTGATCTATGGAATGTAAATCTTCTACGAATTCAAGCATTACTCGTGGTGATATACTTGGGATCTCACATTCTTGGAATTCATGATTCCATTTTTTAATCAACTCTTTAATTTTATTTTCCATTGGCTAACCTTTCCAGTTATGGGGTTGCAGGCAACGAATTTTGCGTACATTAGGATACGGATTTTAACCGTCTTTCCACCTGCAACCCTCGTACAGATACGGTGAGGAGGACTCACGTATCGCAACAAATTAGTTATTTTTGATTATTTTCTCCTAATACCATTTTAGAAAGGAATTTCTTCATGGTTAATGTCGTCTTGCTCAGGATTTTCATTTTGCGCTGATAATCCAAACTTGCCTGGATCGCTGAAATCAGGTTCTGGCATCTTTTCCATACCAACAATATTGGTATATTTACCTTTGGTTTCTTTTGTTATTATTACACCAAAATCTTCTGCCTTAGCTTTTCCAGCAAGTTCGGCAATCTTTTTATCAAATGTAGGTATTGTTTCGCCGTCAGAAGTAGTGATAAAATATTTTGTCCATGACTTACCATTTGATTCTCCTGGTTTTGATGTTATTGATTTTATTCCAACAACTGGCTGACCATTGTAAGGTTGTTCATGCTTTGATTCTGTTCGTTGTGTTTGTGGTTCTGGTTGTGTTGACACTTGTTTTTTTTGTGGATCAACAATTCCGGTTTCATCAAACCACGGTTCCCCATCTTTTAACCGATATTGTGGTTTTGATTTCCCTTTACGCCACACCTGGACACAATAATCTTTAACAAATTTTGCAACAAATTTCTTGTCCCACATTTCCAACCCCATGCCTAACTTCTTGCAACATCGCATAATGGCATTAGATTCCGTACCCTCGCAAGCATCACTTGCCGACATCATATCGTTGGATTCAATGTATTCCTGTTCTCCAATAGCAGAGGATGCGTATTTCCCGCGGATGTAAAGAGCGTATTCTCGACATACAATAATAGTATCTTCTTCGTTTTGCTCACCCTTTCTTTTGGTTTTAACCGTCTTTTGGAATCCCCCTAAAGGCCGGAGCGCCCAATTACCCATACCGAAGGCATCGTTGAGCATGCGCCTATACTGGATATGACAAAGATATATTTGTCCTGTAGGTTTAATCTCGATGCCATCCAAAGGCACAGACGCCGTGAGTTTGTCTGATATATCCTTTGTAATATCCAGAGTTGATATCCCGATAAAAATTTCAGGTGCAATCGTTCCGATTTCCACAGGTTCAGGCCTTGCTAATATTTCTCCGGTGTATTGCTCTAGCACGCCTGATACATCAACATCTTTAATCACTTTCTGAATAGCTGTATTACCCAATTTACTCTCCTTTATAATTTATTAGATTCCGATTGTATAAATTCCGCGATATTCATCAATCCTCTGATCGCCCTATTTGCTATATTCGTAGCTTGATGATTCAACAATTCAGGCTTTTTCAAGGCGATAAGTGTTGCAGCAAAAACCAAAAGTTTTTCCTTGTCTGGCTTCAATGCTTCTTTCCGTTTTGCTTCAATTTCGGCTTGTCTTTCAGCTTCCAGTTTCGATTCTGCCTCTCGTTTAATTCTTGATTCAGTTTCAATCTTGGCCTTTTCTGCCGCCTCTTGCTTTGCTTTTTCAAGATCCATGAGACGCTTCCTCTCTTGTTCCTCTTTGAGCTTAGCATCAGCGATTAACCTTTTTTCATCTTCAATCTTTTTCCGCTCAGCTATTATTTTATTTTGCGCTTCAGTTTGTTGTCTGGCAATCACAGCCTGTCTTTCTCTTTCCATATCAAGTTCTTTTCTAATGAGTGCCATTTTTTCCTCTTCGGCCTTCCTTTGTCTTTCGATTTCGGCAAGCCTTTCCTGTTCTTTCTGTTCTACTTCTAATCGTAACCTTTCCTGTTCCTTTTCAACGATGCTTTCTTCGTTCTCCAAATGTTCTTCTATGGGAGTTAATAAGGCAATTATTCTCTTTGCCTCCCCATCAACCGCCTGCCCGAATGCAAGAGAAGAGGCTTTTAATTCTTTACGCTTTTTCTCGACCTCGACCCGCTTACCCTTAATTACCATTCTTGCATCATGTACCTTTTTCAATCCGGCTTTGTCTTCAATTCCCGATACTTTTAATGGCATAAATTCTTTAGACATTTGCGATATTACGGCATCTGCAACATTAAACTTTTGTAATTCTGTTTTAATAAAATCGGTTTCCATAAATTCTCCTATAAAACTAGCTCCCGCAATTATGATTATCTAATCCATGTCGCCCGCAAATATTACTGTTTTGCGGATGAAAACAAGCTTGTACGAGTTCATTGTCTATAAGTTCGTAAGCTTTAAAACAGACCGGGCAGTGTTCTCTGTGTCCCTTGTTATGGACACGACCGTATTGCGCCCACAAATCAAACTTTGGTTCTGGTAGATCATTACTCACTTTCCACCTTCTTTAGTTTTGCTTCCCCGCATAGGTCAATTGCCTTTTCGAGCATAATACATACACTTCGATTCAAGATTTTCTATCCTCCATATCGATTTTATCATCAATTATCGTACTGATTTTCTCGGTCAGCTTTTCCAGGCTTTTAATTTTTAGAATTTCCTGAACCGTGGGATCTATTTTAGGGACATACATCAGATACCCTTGCAAAATATTACGCTCTATTACCCAATCTTCTGCCGTAAATTCCTCCACTGGATATTTACCCTCGCTAAACCCATAAGCCTTTATTGTCACTATTCCATTTTCAATTTTTGTGATCATTTTTCGCTCTCCAAATCGTTATATTTCATGCAAAATTTTAGCAGCTGATTGCTGTTCCATTGCAGCTTTCATCCATTCATCACCCTTCGACTTGATTTTCAGGGCACAACCAGCAAGATATTGCCGAAATTGTATTTTGGCATCTTCGCCAAGACGAGACAATACATCTCTAATACCCTCAACATTGATATGATAACTACTACTACCATTAGCACTTCTGGGTTCAATATCGAAACTCCATCTAAAATTTAATTCTGTTTTAGGGTCGTAGGCATAAAACCATACATCGGTTGCTATTTCAAGCCTATGACTCCCTCCAGGTTCACAGCTTGTTACTAATTGCCACGGGTAATCACTATCCAAATAAATTTCATCTATCCCAAGATTTTTAATACTTTCTGCTTTTACGATTGCTTCCTTGTATGTCATTTTTTTGTTTATGTACATTATTTTTCTACCTCCAAATAGCTAGACGACCAATAATCATCCACTTTTATAATATCTTCTTTCCATTGCCCTTGATAGACTTTAAATGCCATTCCCTGTGCCTCGGACACTTTCGGACATGCCTTACCACCATCGCACATCCAGAAAGCCATTCCCAAGACCGTTCCAAACAGCAAACAGGCAATTATTTGCGCTAATATTTTCATACTATTTCCATCCATTCACCAAGTATGATATTTTTAGGTTTTGTTTTTGATTTTATAATCGCATAGATTGATTTGAGTGACAATCTTATTGATATGCCTGCATATATTCCATAATCCCCTCCTGCCTCGATGCTCCATCCTGCCTCGATGCCCCCTCCTGCCTTGATGCTCCATTCTGCCTTGATGCCCCATCCTGCCTTGATGCTCC
>ERZ1292629.578-Hain-H43-01um-R1-578-length-40236-cov-8_pt1 | contig 40236 bp, 47 predicted proteins | sample MGYA00564399_ERZ1292629 | MGnify/ENA primary metagenome ERZ1292629 (study PRJEB36523, sample SAMEA6512636) | groundwater metagenome | collected 2019-01-08 | study: AquaDiva: Metagenomics assemblies of 32 groundwater samples
CGCAGCGACTACGAGGAAAGCTTCCTCTACGGCGTGATATCGGGCCTCGTGAACGTGCTGAGCTACTTCACCGTCGACTACGTGGAGGCCAAGCAGAGCGTATGGACCGGGGGCAAGGAGCCTTCGCTCATGACCGACGACGAGACGAGCGGCTTCCAGTACGGCCTGGCGCCCGCCGACGAGATGCTCTTCGACAACCTCTGGGAATTCAAGTGGCAGAAGCAGCGCTTCCGCGCGCGCCGCAAGAAGATAAGCTTCGAGGAGAGCCAGTCGATATACGGCGAGCACGAGAACGCCAGCTACCTGCAGCCCGGCATATGCGCGGTGCTCGGCGAGGACGGCGTCTTCTACGACGTCGAGGACTATAGCGGCAACATGGTCACCGAGAGCCGCTGGATGCGTAGGCGCGCCGACAGCGAGGTGCCATTCGTGAACGGCATCTACCTCGGCAACGCGAATACCGCGTACAACCCTTTCATACACCGCACCAACAAGAACAAGCCGAAGTACCCGGAGGCGAAATACGGCGCAGAGCCCATCGACGCCAAGCGCTTCATCGGCTACAAGAGCCTCGCCGCCAAGATGATGAACGACCAGGAGCTGGCCGACCGCCAGTGGCAGATGGCCATGGACGCGAGCTTCATCGGCACCTTCTCTCCCGTGATCATCACCGGCACCGGCAAGGTGGACGTAAGTGTCATGGCGCCCTCGGCCGTGACCTCCATCGAGGCCGACGCCAAGGTGAACGAGCTCGGCAAGGGCGCGAACGCATCCCAGGCCTTCAACGCGCTGCACGAGGTGGAGCGCTCCATGAACGAATCGAGCCCGGACCCGCAGCTCGCCGGCAGGAACAGCGAGGGCGGCGACCCGAACACGGCGCGCCAGAGCCTCCTCATCCAGCAGAACGCGGAGACCAACCTCGGGCTGATGGGCCGCATGATCCTGGGCACCATGCTCCCCGAGATCGGCGGGCTCATGCTCGACGACATCATCCGCCACCAGACCATCGGCGACGTGAGCGAGATCATCGCGGGCGTGCCCCGCATGAAGTTCCCGACCTTCATCGTCGACAACAAGCAGAAGGATGGCGAGACGAAGAACCACATCGTGCGCTTCACCGATCGCTTCGCCGGCAGCGAGATGACCGAGGAGGAGGAGGACCTCGAGAACCTGAAGCTGCTCGAGGAGGCCGGAGAGAACAAGGTGCTGCACGACGTCAACCCGGGACTCTTCGCCCGCTTCGACTTCCTCGTCACCATCGACTACCAGGAGATGATGCGCCGCAACACGCCGTTCGAGCGCGCCTTCAAGCTCAGCGTCTACGACAAGGCCATCGCGGATCCGAACGTGGCGCGCGACCCGGAGGCATCGCTTGCGGTCACCCGCGACTTCCTCTTCCAGCCGGTCGTGGGCGGCAACGCATCGAAATACCTGCCCAAGAGGCCCATGGCGGAGGAGCTCATGCCCGAAGGCATGCCTATGGACCCGAACGACCCGTCAGCGGGCGCACAGGGGCAAGGAGGCGGCACCGGGCAGGATATCCCCACGCGCTTCATGCGGAGTTCAGCCATGGAGAGCGCAGGAGGTAAGATGTAACCATTAGACATAATTGCGATATATGGCAAAGAAAACAGCTGAGATCGTGTTCGTGAACGACGACAAGTACCAGCGCGCCGTAGATATCGTCGCGCTCGTCACCGGCAAGCGCTCTCTCAAGAAGAATTCCGAGGTAGACGTCCAGAATTTCTGGGCGGACAAGCTCTCGGCCCTTCCCGAGAAGGCATCCGAGGAAGCGAAGGTGCGACTCGTCTACGAGGGCCTGGGCGGCCTGGTCCGGACGCACGCCGAGGAGGCCAAGGCCGAATCCGTGAAGAAGGAGATGACCGCCGCTCTCAAGAAGGGCAAGGGCGGCAAGAAGGGCAAGTAGCCCCCGCACGGCATGAGAGGAAGACTCAAGCTCTTTGTAATCAACTACCTGACCAGGCACCTGCTGAAGACCATCCTCGTCGAGGACCTCTTCAGGAAGGAAGGCAACGGCTGGTACATCGGGCGCCATAGGCTCACCCCTGAGGAGCTGAACGACCTCAAGGCCGAGGCGGACAGCCTGCTCGAGAGCGAGATATGGAAGCTGATGACCCGCGAGATTACCTGGCGCAGTAACCTCCAGATGTTCGAGAAGGCCCGCAACGAGAACGACATCGTCTTCGGAAAGGCCCAGCTCTACAACTGGGAGCTCGCGCAGAAGTTCCTGGAACAGGTACGGAGCCTCTAAGGGGTTCCGCGCTGCAGGTGAGGGATCTTCCCCCTCGTCCGCGGCACGGAGCCTCGCAAGAGGCCGCATCGTCGGCGAAACGACGCATTACTCCGCAAGGACGCATGGCGCGCGACAGCGCTTAACACAACGGCTCATATGGCACAGGAAGAAAATCGTGAGGACGAACAGGCATTGCCGCCTGAAGAAACCGAGGAGGAGGAAGCGCCCGTCGAGGAGGAAGACCCCGAGGAGAAGCCCGAATCCGAGCAGGACATTGATTTTGAGAAGGAACTGGAGGCGTTGGAAGGACAGGTGCCTGCAGAGGACCCCGCTCCGCAAGCTCCCACGGGCAAGACCGAGGAGCAGAAGGCCGGCTACACCGTTCGCGAGACCATAAAACGTCTCAAGAAGCAGGGGAAGTCGGACGCCGAGATCAGCGAGCTCGTAGGCTTCGAGGTGAAAACCTCGGCCGAGGAGCCCGCAGACCCCGAGCGCGAGCAGGGAGGCAAGCAGTTCGTCACGGCGGAAGACCTTGACCTGCGCGACGCCGCCCTCGAAGCAGGACGCCTTGCGCGCTCTGAGGCCGAGAAGAAGGTGATTATGCACTACGTGAAGCACAACAGGCTCTCCGTGCATGACGCCCACCTCCTCGCCAACAAGGGCCGCATCAAAGCCAACGCAGCTGAGATTCAGCGTGCAGGCGAGAGCCGCCCCGCAGCCCCAGGAGCGTCCGGCCGCCGTGAACCCACGGACCAAAAGCCGCGATTCACGAAAGCTGAGATGGAAGCATTCCAGCGACGCGGCATGCAGTGGAACCCGCAGACGAAGCAGATGGAGGGGAAGTTCACCTTCGTACGCATCGACCCTAAGACGGGGGACCGCATCAACGGACGCCTCGAGAAGCCCAAGCGCTGATCTCCTCTCGAACACAGTGACCTGCCTTGATTACCCCTAAGGCAAGTCATTCATGACTAACGACATCAAAGTGCTCAAGAAAGGCCTCGGCACCGAAGTATTCGGCGCGGAGGACCGCACTGCATCGTCCGTTGTCGCGACGATGAAGCCTGGTGAGCCGGTTAAGCGCGCTGGTACGGGAGGCAACTTCGTGTACCCGCTGGCCGACGGCGATCCAGAGAACGGCACCGACATCTTCGTCGGCATCGTTCACAAAGAGTCCAACGAAACCTCGGCGCTCGACGGCGAGGTGACGGTGGAAGTCTGCGGGCAGGGCACTACCCTCGAAGGTAAGGCCTCGACCCCAGCGAACATCAACACTGCGGCAAAGCTGCTCGCGGTGCGGCACGACTACGTCAGCTTCGACGTCACGGCGTCGAGCGGTACCAACGGCATCTTCACCATCGACGAGGACGAGGGTGATGACCCGAACGTGCATGGACTCTTCATTATCGGCGGTGACATTACCAAGGGCACGCTCCGCGTCTTCAACGCGCTCAGCCTGTTCTACGGTAACGGCATCTAATCGGACCACACCATGAGCCAAATAGCTCCCGACACAACTAAGAGTGGCCTCGACGAGATCTTCTTCCAGGGCTACGAGATGGAGAAGCAGCCGGGCGAGGTCCGTGCAGACGACCCGCTGTTCTTCCGCCAGAAGAACACCACCTGGGGAACCGACCAGTACGCTGAGTCGCAGGGCCCCGGTGACTACAACGTCACTCAGGAGGATGAGGACGTTGAAGAGGCGACCGTGCGCGTTGGCAATAAGACCTCTCGCGATATCCTCGAGTTCGATCGCGATGTCCCTATCAGCCAGCGGTACCAGGAGGACTCCGAGCACTACGGCACCGTAGACTCGTGGGTCGAGGACCTGGGCGTGCGTGGCCGCACCACGCGCGATAAGTACGCGTTCCGCAACACGTACGCGAACCCGTTCGATGCGACGGGTAACCCGACGCCGGACGGCGCGGCAATGGGCTCGAACAGTCATACGCTTCTCTCCGGAGATACGCAGGACAACCTCGAGACCGGCGCAGCGACGCCTGACAACGTGGCAATCGGCGTACGCCGCCTCCGCCTCCAGAAGGCGCAGGACGGCGACCTCGCCTCGTTCCACGCGGACGGCATCCTGGGCCCCGTGCAGCTGCATCCGACCCTTTGCGAGATCACGAAGTCTGAGCTCAAGAGCCAGACTCCGGACAATGACCTCAACTACTGGTCGATGCTCTACCCGGGCCTCAAGATCGGCGCGAGCGAGTACCTCGACTCCGACTTCAACACGCTGAACGCGAACGCCAACACGACGTTCTTCATCGTGTCGAAGATGCACAAGATCACCCGCTCCATCCGGAAGCCGCTCTCGGTCGACTACGTCGAGCCGAAGTACGACCGGAGGCGCCGGGCGTTCTACCGTGCCCGCTTCCGCGAGGTCACGTACCCAGGTACGTCGACCGGCTTCGTCGTCCACGACGGCACCACGGCCTAAGCGTTATTCACCTCATCGACCATCACCATGAAAGATTCACTTCTTGCTGCAGGCGTCGCGATAGCGATAGTCCTCTCCGTGATCGGCTTGGTCGGTGGTAACGCAAAGACCGACAGCATCTTCGAGCAGCCCACTGCCGATGCTGTAGGCGCCATAACCTCGACCACGAAGGCGATCATCAAGGCGGCAGGGTTCATCAGCGCGGCGGGCAACTTCACCCTCACCTCAGGCAACCTGAGCGTCGGCGGCTCTACCTCGGTAGAGACCTTCACGCAGGGTGGGGGCATCCGTGCCACGTCGACCGATGATACCTCTGCGACGTTCCTTGCGTCGGACTTCGATGTTGAGAACATGATCGAGTTCACACCGAACGTGACCGGCATAACCGCCACGCTTCCTGCGACCTCGACTCTCAGCTCGATTATCCCGAACGCAAGCGACCATCGCGACATTGCAGTCTGCAATGCCACTACGACAGCCGCTGCACCGTTCACGTTGGCGTTCGGTACCGGAATGAATTCGCACCTTGCCACCTCCACCCTCGCTATCGAGAGTGGGGACTGCGCAACCCTGAATCTCTACCGCGCTACAGACACCGACATTGAGGTCTTTTACGACTACGGTTACTAATCGATCCACCCTGGCCCTCACGGGGGCCAGGACTGGGCCGGGTAGGCCTGTAGAACCACTAACCAACCAACCATGCACATACGCAAAAACGATATCGCCTTCCTGCTCGCTGCAGCCATCCTCGCGATCGGCGCCGTAGCGGTAGGCTTCATGTACCAGACGCCCACCGCAGAGGGCGCTGTAGCCGTCCAGGGGCCGCAAATAAAGAATGCGAGCTCCACCGCCTACACCGTGGGCACCTCGGCCTCTGTGCGCCTCCTGGCGACCTCTACGGGGGCGACCGGGCAGCGCATCGGCATGCTCATCCAGCCGATCAACTGCGCTGCAGGCGCGCAGCTCTTCCTGAACGCGGAGGACGGCGCGAACGCGGCCGTGAACTCGGGCATCACCGTGACCGCCTCGAGCTCGCTTGCGACCGGCTGGTACCCTTCCGCGATACCGACCCCGGGCAATAGCGTCCAGGGCATCACCACGGTAGGCACCTGCACCGTGCTCGTGACGGAATTCCTCACCGGCAACTAAGCCTATGAATATCGGCGAACTCAAGGCGACTCTCCCACGCAAGGCGCGAGGCGCGAACCTCGACGATATTCAGGGCGTCACCGACTTCTCGATATTCAAGGAAGCCGCGGGCAACCTGCTGCGCAAGATAGACCCTATCCGCACCAGGCGCTCGCAGCTCATACAGCTCTACCCGGGCGTGCAGGACTACAGCCCGCCCACCGACCTCCGCGGCAAGAAGGTCATCGCCATCAACCGGCAGGGCAGGCGCTTCAACGACAAGTTCCACCAGGTATACGCCGATGACATCGACCAGGACAGCGATATGGCGTACGGCATCGCGTACGCGAACAACCAGAAGCTGCTGCGCATAGAGACCGACCTCGGCGGGGCGACCTCCGTCGACGAGACCGACTCGGACGACAACTGGGCCGTGAGCGGCACGGCCGGAAGCCTCGAGGAGGAGCGGCTCATCATCCCCCAGGGCGGCCTGCGCTTCGACGTGACCACGGGCTCCGGCCTGCTCACCTGGAACGGCGACGAGACGATAGACCTCTCCGATGGGGAGCAGCTCGGCGCATTCTTCCGCGAGCTCTACATACCGGACGCCACGAAATTCACCTCGATAACGATGCGCATCGGCAACTCCGTGACGGGGTACTGGGAGATCGTGGGCGTGCCCGCATTCGGCACCACCTTCGTGACGGGCCTCAACCTGGTGAAGTTCGACTGGAACGGCAGCGCGCCCAACGGCGGCGCCCTCTCGAACGTCATCGACTACCAGCGCCTTGAGGTGGTCATGAGCGCGAGCGATACGGACCTCGTCATCGGACCCCTGATGTTCAGCATTCCGACGCCGTACGAGATCACCTACTACAGCTCCTGCCTCTTCATCGACTCGACGGGCGTGACCTTCAAGGAGAAGCCGGACAGCGACGACGACATCGTCCTCCTCGAGGTGGATGAGGAGCCGGCAATCATATACGAGACCAGCCAGCTCATCGCCGAGGACATGCAGCGCGACGGACGCAGCCAGAAATTCAAGGGCAAGCTGAACGGGGAGAGCAACATACCCGGCGTCTACAGCGACGTGAAGGCGCAGAAGCCGTCGGAGGCGAAGCGCATGACGCACCGCTGGTACCGCCCGATAAACTTCCACTCGCGGGGCGCAGCCCGCCGCGTGCGCGACTAAGGCCATGAATGAGGACGTAGAGATCCCCTTCGCCCTCGCGACCGCCTACCTCGGGTACCGGACGAAAGAGGACGAGACGACGCTGCTCGAGGCGCTGCAGAGCGACAACTGGCTCGTATCCGGGAGCCGGAACGTGCTCATCAACACCGCCGGGAACAAGGTGGTGAGCCGCTCGGGCTACAGCCTCTTCGGCGCCGCAGACGAGACCGAGGACCGCGACGGCGCCAAGAGCCAGCACGACTGGCTGAACTCCACCGGCGACGAGATACTGCTGCGCGAGACGGCAGGGACCCTTGAATTCTACAGCGAGGAGACGGACGCCTTCGAGACACTCATGACGGGCCTCAGCGCGACTTATCCCGTGCGCTTCGCGGAGGTATGGAACGGCACCGAGCTCATCGACGAGCTGCTCTTCGTGAACCACGACGCGAACCTCTACGAATGGTCGGGCGCCATGGGCACCTTCGCCAGCCTCACTGCCGGCACTGTGGATATAAACGAGCAGATAGGCGAGCAACGCTTCCTCACGACCGGGACCCGCGTCATCCGCATCAAGGACGACACCGGGGTATGGCGCGAGACCGCGTACACGAACCAGGCGGGCGTGCAATTCACCGCGAGCATGGACCTGACCGGGTTCAGCTTCACTGCAGGGGCGCTCGTGGTGCAGGGCGTGCGCACGAACGCGAATATCATCGGCGCCGGATACATCGTGGATGCCATCGAGGTGCTGGATAACCAGGTGCGCCTCGGCTCGGGCGCGAGCCGAGACCACTACGGCTCGAAGAACACCAGCTTCACCGACTTTTCGTACAGCACTCCCCGCCTCCCAGGCGAGGGATTCAAGGTCACGCTCGACGACGTGAACATCGGTTTCAAGATAGGGCGCACCGACGAGGGCAACGAGGTGATGTACATATTCTGCGGCCAGGACTTCGTCTACCAGCAGGAATTCCAGATAGCCTCGGGCTCGGCATCCGACCGCGAGATCGTGAAGGTGAAGCCGCTCGTGGCCGCCGCGCGCCAGGGCGCCCGCAGCCAGGAGCTCATCGGCAAGACCAAGAACGACGTGGTGTTCGTGAACTGGGATAACGAGCTCGTCGAGCTCGGGCAGGTGGAGAATATCGCCAACCAGATCAGCGTGCCGGTCTCCGACCCCGTCAAGCCGGACTTCGTCGCGGCCGACTTCGAGGGCGGCGGGCACGTGCACTTCGCGGACAACAACCTCTTCGTCGCGGTGCGCTCCGACGGCGTCGTATTCATACTCGACCTCGAGCACAAGTTCTGGCAGCCGCCCCAGGACATCCCAGTGGGCCTATTCAGCAACTACGGAGGCGCCCTCATGGGCCACGCGAGCGCGCTCAAGGAGACGTACACGCTCTTCGATGGGCTCTCGGACCGCAGCGTCGAGGACGAGGCAGGGGTAGCCTTCACGGCTCGCGCCCGCTTCGCCTACCGCAACCACGGCTCGCGTGCGGTGATGAAGAATTTCGACCGCTACTACCACGAGCTCTACATGACGCCGAATCTCGAGATGCTCCACAACACGTACTACGATTACGGCGGCTTCCGGGGCATCATCCCGACCGAGCTCAAGGGCTCGCAGACCGCCTTCCTCTTCACCCCCGCGCTCAACGCCTCGCTCGGCGTGAACAGCCTCGGCGTGCCGCCCCTGGGCCGCGCCCTCGCGGAGCCGCCCGAGGTGGTGAAGTACCGGCGCCTGAAGCCGATGGAGCCGATAGACTACTTCGAGTTCCAGAGCGAGTACGTCGCGGACATCCTCGACTCGCAATTCCAGATCGTCGCCCACGGGCCTAATGCACAGGTCTCGGCGAACGACCCGGTGAAAATTACCAAGTAGCGCTTACAATAAATCCATGAAACGCACGCACCACAACACCATCGCCCGCATCGCAGCCATCGTCGCCGGCCTCGGACTCGTAGCCCTGTCCTTCGCCAGCTTCGTGCCCCCTGCGCACGCCATCACCATCACGCCCGTGAACGGACAGAACTACTCGCTCTACGCGGGCGGCATCAGCTCGTCGGCGACCTCCATCACGGTCACCAGCCTCGTCTACCCTGCGACCTCGACGCCCATCCGCACGGCCGACATCGGCACCCGGATGTACGCGACCCTCGAGCCGGGCAACACGACGCGCCAGGAGGTGGTGAGCTTCACTGGCATAACGCAGAACGCCGACGGCACGGCGACCCTCACGGGCGTCACGCGCGGCCTCCTTCCCTACTACCCATACACGGCCGACTCGACGCTGCGGAAGCAGCACCCGGGCGGCAGCATCCTCGTGCTCGGCAACCCCGCCCAGCTGTATAACGACATCATCACGTACATAAACGACGCCATCTTCGCGGGGGCCGCAGACGCCTCCACGATCATCAAGGGGCTGGTAGAGCTCGCGACGCAGGCGGAAACAGCCGCAGGGACCGCCACAGGAGGCTCAGGACCCCTCGCTGTGCCGAACTCGACCGCGACCTCGACCTGGAATAGCGCCGCGCTCGCCGCCAGCCGCGTCGTGGTCTCCGACACCAACGGCAAGATAGCCGATGGCTTCATCGCCACCTCCACCATCCTCACTGCAGCCAACGGGCTCTTCGGGGCATTCGGCTCCGGCGCCGACGGCGACGTCACGATCAGCTCGCCGACCACGCTCACGCGGGATATGTATTACAACAACCTCGTCATCACCGACGTGCTCACCACGGGCAACTACCGTGTCTTCGTGAAGGGCACCGTAAGCGGCGCAGGCACGATTCAGGTGAACCCAGGCACCACGGGGTACTTCACCTACGTTGCGGGTTCCGATGGCGGTGCGCACGCCGCAGTAGGCACAGCAGGCACCAGCTCCTCGTTCGCCATGGGCAGTTCGAGTCCTGCAGGGACCGGCTCCGGTGGACAGTCAGGCAACGGGAACCCCGGTTTCTCCTCGGGAGGCGCTGGAGGCGCGGCATGGCCGCGCGAGGTAGGCAATGTCGCATTCAATACGATAACGGGCATGGCATACGCGTCCTCGACCGGCACGCACCGCCTCATCACCACCTCTGGAGGTGCTGCAGGAGGTGGGGGTGGGGGCGACACTGGCGCGAATAACGGCGGCTCAGGAGGCGCAGGAGGCAGCTCCGGCGGCACTGTTTTCCTTGCAGCAAAATACTGGACCGGCACGTTCACTATCAAGGCGCTGGGCGGCGCAGGCGTCGCGGGCAATAACGGCACGAACGGCGGATCGTACGGAGGCGGAGGCGGAGGCGGCGGCAACGGCGGCAACGGCGGCAACTCCATCACCATCTATGCATCCAAGACCTGGACCGGAACCTATACGCTCACGGCGGGTGCAGGAGGTGCAGCCGGCAACGGCGGCACAGGCGGCACGACAGCAGGGTCAGCTGGAGCTGCAGGCGCAACCGGGAACGCGGGGACCGCATGGCAGTTCGACATAGCGCACCTCCTCCACTAACCAACATGGCCGTCTCCTCACCAGGCGCATACAAGGGCTACAACATCACCGGCGGATCGGATGCGCAGGTCGCTGCCCAGATAGCGGCCATAGATGCGGGGAGCATATCGAAGCCGGCGAAGGAACCGGCCGTGCTCTCGAGCGCCAAGGGCAAGCAGATCGTGCAGAACAAGATCACGCCCGTGGTGCAGACCGGCATGACGGCCATCAACGATGCGACCGTAGCGCGCACCAACGCGTCGATGAATACCCTACCGGATGACGAACAGGACCAGGACCCCGAGATGCGGGGCCTCCTCTCGGACGAGGACCGCGAGCGCAAGCAGCTCAATCAGATATACAAGAACAACCAGAAGCTCTACGGCCAGATGGCGGTCGCGAACACGCAGGAGGCGCGCGCGGAGATAGGGAACCTGCAGGCCGACTGGGACCGCGCCCGGGGAGAGCAGGACCGCGCGAACAAGCTCGAGAATGCCGTATACAACCAGGCAGGCTTCCGCACGGGGCAGGCACGCTACGCGCCGGAGCTGAACGCCTCCATGATGGCCGACGTGCAGAGCGAAGGCATCGCCAAGCTCTCGAAGCTTGACGCGGGGTACCGCAGCGCCATCGGCAAGGTGCAGGCAGCGCTCCGGAGCAATAACCTGCAGCTCGCATTCTCCGCTGCAGCGGAAGCGCGCAAGTTCCATGAGGACGCGCTCGGCGAGATACGCACCCAGAAGGCGCAGGCGCTCGAGATAGCGGAGAAAGCCACCGCCTCCAAGAAGAAGGTGACCCGCCAGATGGCGATCATCGACCTCGTGAAGCAGGGCATCACCGATCCCGCGAAGATATTCGACTACCTCAACTACGACGAGGGCGGGAAGCAGGTGGGCGACATCACCGCCGACGAGATAGACGAGACCCTCAAGCGCCTCATCCCTACCGGAAGCGCGCTCGGCGGCTTCAAGTTCAGCAACGACGAGGTGGGCAAGCTCATGGGCACGGGCCTGAGCGCCATGGACGTGCAGGCCATCCTCGACGACCTGAATGACGGCGGTCCCGAGACCGTGCTCGCGGGCCTCAGCGGCAACCAGAAGGCGGTCGTGAGCAAGATACTGAACGGCGTCCAGGGCACGGGCGTGGGCAACACGATCACCATCGGCGAAGCGCGCGACCTCGGCATCCCGGTATCGCTCGTAGGACGCAGCCAGGCGCAGGTGATAGCCGACATCAGCTCGGCGACGCCTCCCGCCTGGTTCCAGGAGTACGTCACCAGCCGCTGGGAGAATCCGGACACCCCCGTGGACCCTACGGGCCTCAAGCAGCTGTGGACCACATTCCGCGAGAAGGTCAATAACGACTTCATCAGCGGCAAGAAGGCCGGCGCGAAGGATGCGGGAGCAAACGACATCGAAAGCCAAATCGACGCGGCATTCGACTAACCGATATGCCAAGCATACTCGGATACATCACGGATTCTCTCGGGAGGATAAAGACGAATGCCGACGCCCTCGAGGAGCAGTACGCGAAGGGGAGCATCGCCCCGAAAGGAAGCGCCGTATCCAAGCTGCCCTACCTCACCCTCGCCGCATTCACCGAAGGTTTCGACCAGGTGGACCAGGCGCTCGGGCTCCCAGGGCGCAGCATCACGCCTACCAAGGGGCTGCGTAATGACATACCCTCCCGCTTCACCGAGCAGGTGGGTGGCGCCATAGAGGCCGCGACCGGCAGCAAGAAGGCCGGGCAGGTGGGTGCGTTCGGCGCCGGCTTTCTCATCCCCGGACGCCTCGGCAAGGAAGCGACCGAGGCCGCACGCGTCGCGCAGTTCGCCGAGGATGCCGCACGCCTCTCGAAGGCGGAGGATATCGCGAGGGCCGCGCGCGAACGCTTCAAGGGCAGCATCACCGACGACGAAGCGCGCACTCTGGGCGCGCGCTATGAGAAGGCGAGCAACTCGTCCGAGATAAAGGCCGACCTCGACGCTATGGCTGCTCGAGCCACTCGCCAGGCGACGGATCAGGGCGCTCTGGGTGCGACTGCATCCCGTCGTGGAACGCCCACGACAGAAGCAGGAACCCCAGCCAGACCACAGCCAAGGCCGTACCAGCCTGCCGGAGGTCCCGCCGCGCTCGATAAGACATCGGATCCATTGTATCGCACCCTGTTCGAGGATCCGACGACGGTTGGGCAGACGCTGCGTAAAGCATTGCTGAACACAGTAGAATACATTCAGGATTCGTCAATACGCGTGAAGAAGCTCGTCGAGACGGCGGGCCCTGGCGCCGTGGACGATGCCTCGAACATCTACCAGAAGCAGACGCTCTACCCGGGGCGCGTGGGCACCCTCGTGGACGAAGGGAAAAAGATAGGCGAGGAGGTCTTCGGGGACCTGACACGCACCGCGCGCGCAGGAGGCACCACGCTCGAGGCGCTCCGCAAGGACGTGCAGGACTATATGGTGAGCCGACACGCCCCCGAGCGAAACGCAGCCCTGGGCGACGGCGCTGCCGGCATGACCGACGAGGCGGCAGCTGCAGCGCAGGCGCGCATCGCCGCTTCCCCACATGCCGGCGCCGTCACCGCCGCAGCGGACCGCCTGCAGGAGCTGAACAACAGGACCCTGGAGCTCCTGAAGGATGCCCAGGTCATCGGCGACGATTTATATACGACCCTCAAGACCAAGTACCCGAACCACGTACCGCTCAACCGCATCATGGAGGACACCGACGACTTCGCCGGCGCCCTTGCAGGCGCAGGCTTCGACGTGAAAAGCACGGGCATCAAGCGCGCGACCGGCAGCTCGAAGGAGGTGAGCGACGTGACCGCGAACATCCTCTACAACTACGAGCAGGCGGTGCTCCGTAGCGAGAAGAATATCGTCGACCGGAGCGTGCTCGAATTCGTGCGCAAGAACCCGGCCTTCTCCGACATCTTCCAGGTGATGAAGCCGAAGGCGCTCGGCACGGCGTTCGACGGCAAGCCCATCCTCGAGCAGACCCAGGACCCGCAGATAATCCAGCTCTTCGAGAACGGCAAGAAGGTGTGGATCAAGGTGGCCGACCCGAACCTCGCGATCGCGCTCCGGGGCGTGAACAAGGAGAAGCTGGGTCCCTTCCTCAACGCCATCGGCAGCTTCACCCGGTTCTACTCGGGCCTCATGACGCGCTTCAACCCGGAATTCTTCGCGCCGAACAAGATACGCGACTTGCAGGAGTCGATGATATACGTCGCCAGCCAGAAGGGTATGGGCGCCAAGGGCGCAACCGGCACCGCCCTGCGCGACCCCCAGAGCGTGAAGGCTGTCCTGGATGGGCTGCGCGGGAAGGACACGCCTGGCGCGCGCGCGTACGCGGACATGAAGAAGCATGGCGGCACGACCGGCGGCATGGGCCTCAGTACCCGGAAGCAGGCGGAGATGGACGTAGAGGACATGGCGCGCACGGCGAACTCGCGGCCGCGCACCGTGGCGAAGACGCTCATCGACGGCGTGGACAACCTCAACACCGTCTTCGAGGACTCGACCCGCCTCAGCGTCTACCGCACCGCGCTCTCGCAGGGCCTCTCGAAGGACCAGGCCGCCGCGCTCGCGAAGGAGGCCTCCATCAACTTCAACCGCATGGGCAAGGGAGGGCCCGTCGTGAACGCGCTCTACATGTTCAGCAACGCCAGCATCCAGGGATCGGCGAAGATGCTCCGCTCCATGAGGAACCCGAAGGTGGCGGCCTCCGTCATCACGGCCGTGGGCGCCGCCGTCGCAGCCACGAGCGCCTACAACGACCAGATAGACCCCGAGTGGCGCGACAAGGTGACGAAGTGGGACCGCCTGAACGCGCTCCCCATCATGGTGCAGGACAAGGACGGGGCAATAAGCTACGTCACTATCCCGATATCCTGGGGCCTGAAGCCGATCAAGGTATTCGCCGACTACGCGGACGATACCCTCATGGGCCACGACGTCGACCTGCGCGACGCGGCGACGCACCTGTTCAGCTCCATCGCCGAGGGGTACAACCCGGTCGGCGGCACGGACCCCGTGAGCGCGGTGACGCCGACCATACTCGATGCGCCCGTGGAGATCGCGCGGAACAAAGCATGGAGCGGTAGCAAGATACGCCCCGACTTCGACAAGAACGCCCCGGCATCCATCCAATACTTCGACAGCCTCCGCGAGAAGGCGTCCGGACGCGTCATATCGGACGCAACGGGCCAGCTCTCGCGCGCGGGCATAGAGATCAGCCCGGCCGATATCAACTACGCGTACGAGCAGTACATCGGCGGCGTCGGGCGCGCGGTGACCAAGACCGCGAACACGCTCTGGGGCATCAAGGATGCGGCCACCGGCGAAGGCGACGTGCCGCCCATGAGCGAATGGCCCCTCGTGAGCCGCTTCTACAAGGAACGCACGGGCGAGGAAGTGGCCTCGAGCGCGACCGAGAAGGGCGCCGACCTGAAGGCGCTCGAGGGCGAAGCATCCAAGGAGCGCTTCTACCGCGCGCAGAAGGCAACCGAGATCATGAAGGAGCTCGGTGACATGGGCAGCAACGACGAGCGCAAAGCGCGCCTGAAGGAGATCGCTGCAGAGGACCCCGAGCTCGCGAAGAAGGTGCTCGAGGAAATCAAGGACGCCGCCGCGGGCCTCACCCCACTCGAGAAGAAGCTGAAGAACTCCACGGTGAACAGCCGAGCGGAATTCATCATGCAGGAGGTGGATGGCCTGGACCCTGCAGCGCGCAAGGCGAAGCTGAAAGAGTACGCGGAGAAGCGCGTGCTGACCGATGCCGTGCTGAAGCGCATAATCGAGCTCCGCAAGGAGAACGCACAGCCATGAGCTACCTGACCGCAGCACAACGGGGCGCAGAGGACCTTACGACGAAAGTCGGTGGATACGTCGCATCCGCAGCGCGCGGGGCGCAGGAAGCCGTTTCCGGGGCTATGGAGGCCGTAAAGGCCTACATCCCCGCCGTGGAGCGGGGAGCGAAGAAAGGCATCGCCGAGGGCCTGCCCGGGCTCACGAGCGGGAAGCCCGCGCCCGCGACCTTCAAGGACGCGCTCAAGGCAGGCATCAAGGACCGCGCAGCGAGCCTGGAGCAGCAATTCTCGAAGGAGAACATCCCCGAGACCGTAGCCGGCATGCGGGGAGGCGGGGCAAAGAAGGCCGTGGAACAGCTGGCCCCCAAGCTCGTGAAGGCGCTCGGACTCGCTGCCGTGGCTGCAGCAGGGCCCGCGATAAACGAGCGGGTCGGCGAGATTGTGGACGAGGCGGTGGCGGAGGACCCCACGCGCCCGCAGGTTGCCGAAGCTGCGGAGCAGGAGACGCCCGTGGAACAGCCCGCGCCCGTTTCCCGTGGAACGTACCAGGACCCTGCGCGCGGCGTGGACTTCGCGGACGATGACGTGAAGGAGCTGCGCAAGATCCTCTATTCGGAGATAGGCAACCGCAGCCAGGATAAGCGCATGCTCGAGGCCCGGGTGCTCATCAACACCGCCCTCAACCGCCTCGCGGAGAATCGCTCGCGCGGGCGCGGACCGCAGACGCTCGCGGGCGTGCTGAAGGAGAAGAACCAGTACCAGGGGTACGGCACCAAGCAGTACCAGATAGCGGCGAACGGCCAGGGCGACCCGAAGAAGCTCGAGGCCATCGACAGCGTCATCGCCGAGCTGCAGCAGGGGGCGCTCACCGACAACACGAACGGCGCGTTCTACTATATCCACAACGACGACGGCACCATCACGTACGACGATGCGCGGCCGCTTTACAAATGATGAAGAACTGTTGATAGACCGACGCGCCATTACCACGACGATGCTAAACTTTCAATGAAAAATATGCCCATCCCTACGCGCAAGACATCCAAGGCTGAAGCCTTCAAGCGATTCAAGGCGAACCCAGACATGGGCACCTTCCAGATGCTCTGGGAGATGAAGGAGAGCATTCCCAGCCTCGTCGAGGAAGCAATAAAGAGCGTGAAGGAGGAGGCGCGCACCGGCATCCAGAAGGAGGGCATCGAGGCGTTGCAGGAGGTGCTCACGGAGCAGGTGCCGGGACTCGTCGACGCAGCGGTCGAGAAGGCCGTGGGCGCCATCAAGAAGGCGAACGACGGCAAGACCCCCGAGCGCGGCGTGGACTATTTCACGAAGGAGGACAAGAAGGATATGGCCCGCGCCATCCTCGGCCTCATCCGCGTACCGAAGGACGGCAAGAAGGGTGACCCCGGCACGAACGGCACGACGCCGAAGGCCGGCACGGACTATCCCACGAAGAAGCAGATGGAGGCGATGGTGGACGACGCGGTTGGTGCCTGCCTCAAGGAGCTCGGCACCGGCGAGCGCATGACCCAGGAGGACGTGCGACGCATCGCGACCGAGCTGCAGAGCACCTTCGACCCCGTGGCGAACGCTGCGAAGATAGCGCGCGCGCTCGAGACCCTGCAGGGCAGCGACGCGCTCGACTACTACGCGCTGAAGAATCGCCCGGGCGTGAAGCTCTACGACGAGGAAGGCAAGAAGCTGCTCTCGCGCCATCGCGGCGGCGGATCCGTAGCCGGCGGAAGCGAGGCGCTCAACTACGACCTCTCTGCAGAGACCGATGGCGTCACCAAGGTATTCACCATCCCCGCGAACACCCGCGTGCTCGGCGTCTTCGGCAGCCAGGCGCCCGCCGGCAACTACCGCCCGCTGGTGGACTGGACCCGCTCTGCGACGACCCTCACCCTTACCAGCGAAGTAGCGGCACCGGAAGCGGGACAGACGCTATGGCTCATTTACGTACCCGTCTAACATGAAAAAGCTCCTCATCGCCCTGCTCGTCGCCGCCGGCATCACGCTCGCTGCAGGGACCGCGCTCGCCGCCCCGCTTTCCATCATCCAGAAGACGATCCTGCCGGAAACGAACGAGGCGTACGAGCTCGGCACCTCGACGCCGAGCATGCGCCAATGGCTGCGCGTATTCACCGAGACCCTCTGCCTGGACGGCGACTGCCGCAGCACCTGGCCCACCGGAGGGTTCCTCACGAACTCCGGCGCGAACACGTACCTGAATACCGGCACGCACCTGCAGGCGCCGACCTTCGAGGCGACCTCGACGACCGCGACCTCGACCTTCCCACGGCTGAACGTCTCGACCGCGATTAGCATCACGGGGACATACATCACGAATTTCGCGAACTACGTGCGCCAGGTGATGGGCCTGCAGCACCAGTCCGTCTACCGGAACTCGGTCGTGACGGCATCCACTTCGCCGCAGTACACCCTGGATAACTTCCGGCAGAACACCCCGCGCTGGGCGAACACCGGATCGGGGTCCTACGCCTTCTCCGATGGCGTGCTGACCGTCACCACCCCCGCCTCTGCGGACGTCATCATGATCCGCACGCTCTGGTCCGCGATACTCGCGGGCTACGATTACGTCGAATTCGACGTCAACTTCAACGGCAACACGCTGCTCACTGCAGGCGACACACCGACCCTCGGCTTCGACCAGTCGGGCGGCAAGGGCATCCTCCTCACGAACTACGCGACCAACGGCACGAGCGGCTGGCAGCACGTCCGCGTCCCCCTTTCCAAGTTCACGGCGAACTACGACAGTACCCCGTCAGCGGCCGGGACCGGGACCGCGCTCGACCCGAGCGTGACCGTGACGAATATACGCCTGCGCATCTACGAGAACTCCGCCGGCCAGACGTTCTCCATCCGCAACATGGTGCTCTCGGATTCGACGAATACGCTCCGCGAGGACTTCACCCAGCCCGACCTCTTCAACCAGGACAAGGACGGCAACGGCCTCTGGAAGATACGCTCGCTCGACGTGATGAAGGTCTCCAAGGACAACGTCGCGAGCCAGTACACGAGCACGCAGATGAGCGCGCTCATCGTCGCGCTGCAGCCGCTCAACCCGACGCACATCGCGCAGTCCGTACCGTATGACGACCCTGCCGGATTCCCCGGAGGGCCGTACACCACCGCCTACGCCCAGCGATGGAGCGATGCGATCCACAACGCAGGCTTCGCCGTATGGCATCGTCAGACCTGGAACGCGTTCGAGGGCATATACAGCGTCACCAAGAGCAACGCTGCGGGCCCCGGCACCGCAGCAGGCGTGCTGAATGGCACCGACACGACCTCCTTCCTGTACCAGGTCTATAACTACATACTCACGCACCCCGACCAGTATGCGCCGGGCGACATCTTCACGCCGCTTCCCGAGCCTGACAACGGCGGCATCAATGGGGTGACGACCTGCTTCGACAGCGTATGCCAGTTCACGACTGCGAACGAATTCCGTATCTGGCTGCGCGACGCCATCACGGTCTCCAACGCAGCCTTCGAGAAGCTCGGGCTGAAAGGAAAGATCCACGTCGGCTACTACGGCATCTCCGGCTTCACCGTGTTCGGTAACGGCGGCAACCCGCACGGCTTCCTCGACGACCGCACCGCGGACGCCATGACCGTGATCACGATGGACGACTACCCGAGCCCGGCCTCCGACGTCTCGACCTCGATCACCCGCTACGAGGGCATCTATGGCAACTTCCCGCTCGTGATCGGCGAGTGGGGAACCCTGAACGAGACCTCGACCTCGACGAAAGCGGCAGCGGTGGACTCGGTCGTCGGCTCTTATGCCGCGAAGACCTACGTCCAGGGCATGAACTACTGGACCTCAATCGGCGGTACGAACGAGAACCTCGTCGACACCACCACGCTCTACCCCCAGGGCGGCGTATACGACCGCCTGCGCTACTGGTACAACAGCGGACGGCCATTCAAGATCGCGAACTACTTCGCCACGCTTGACCCGCACAACCCGCTCTACATCGGCAGCTCGACGCCTTCCTACGGATCCGTGCTGGTGGCGTCGTCCCCGACCTATGCGAGTTGGCAGGCGACCTCGACGCTCGGGCTCTCGAGCGGCGCGGGAACCGTCACGAGCATCGCGACCACGTACCCCATCACCGGCGGGACCATCACCACGACCGGAACGCTCGCGCTCGCCTTCGGCACGACGACCGCGAACGCCTGGGGGGCGCACAACACCTTCACCTCGCTTAACGCGGCTCTGGCCTCGACGACGAACGCGACGACGACCGGCAGCGCATACTTCACTGCGCTTGCGGCAGGAGGCGCGGCCATCGACGCGAACGGCAAGCTCTACACGGGCGCCACCTCGACCCTCTCGACCATCTCGGGAACGCTCGCGCTCGCGCAGCTCGCTGCCCAGGCGGCGAACACCGTCGTCGTGAACCAGACGAGCGGCAGCGCAGCGCCCACCGCGCTCGCGACCTCGACCTTCGCGAACGGCCTCTACTCGGGCACCGCCGGGCAGGTGCTCTATCGCACCTCGGCCGGGACCTGGATAGGAACCGCGACGACCACCTTCTCGACGGGCCTCACGTACACGAATGGCGCCGTGACGGTGAACACGTCGCAGAACATCGCGACGCTCTCGAACCTCACGAGCAACGGCGCGATCCTCACCTCCGGCGGAGCCGGCACGCTTGGAATCTATGCGGGGACCTCCTGCACCAACCAATTCGTCCGCTCGCTCTCCGGAGCAATCGCCGCGACCTGCGCGACGGTGGGCGCAGCGGACGTCTCGCTCGCGAACCTCACTGCTACCGACAGCACACTCACCTTCTCGGGGACATATACGGGCGCGACGGCGCGCACCATAGGACTCAACCTCACGAACCAGAATAACTGGACCGGCCGACAGAACTTCACGAATGCCTCGAGCACGCTATTTTCCGCCACCTACGCGCAGATAGGCGGCACTGCGACGACGACCTTCCTCACTAACGGGAACGTCGGCATCGGCACCAGCTCACCGTTTACTTCCCTTGGCGTCACGGGCGTGATCACCGCGAACAGCATCAATGCGACTTCGACGACGCAAACCTCCACCTTCTCGGGCATACTCGCTGTGCTCACGCGCCTCATCACCGTGATATCCGCGACCTTCACCCCGACGACCGAGGGCGAGATAGGCATTGACTCGAGCGGACCGACCCAGCTCAAGTACTTCGCAGGAGGCGCTGTACGGACGCTGACGCCCGCCCGCTTCGCTTCATGGTCATATGCCACCTCGACCGCCTGGACGGGCACCACGACCCGCCAGCTCGGTCCTGCGGGTATGAATGAGACCTGGGGTGACGTGAAGTGCTTTACCGATACCGGAACAGTGCAGGTATCGGTCTACGACGGCACCAACCGCATGAACTGGATCAATGCCTCGACCACGGTCGGCACCACCACGCTCTCGAGCAACAACGCCTTCGTGCAGAGCGAGAAGCGGTATGTGGATCTCGGCACGCCGGCATCCTCGCCAACGCAGGTGAGCTGTACCGCAACGATCACGACCGACCCAATATAGCCATGATGAAAAAAGCGATCATCTCCGCACTCGTCACCGCAGGAGTCGTGGTGCTGATGATTGCTACCCTGACGTTCTATCCGAACCTCGCGCTCGCTGACACGCTCGATCAGCAGAATACCTCCGGAGCACTCGGCGTCGGCTGGGGTGATACCAGCAACGGCCGCGACTATATGTGCCAGGGCTTCAAGATGGCGACCTACAACCAGATCACTGCGGTGTCGTTCTGGACCACGAGCAAGGATGGCAATACAGCGATCGGGTACAAGGTATGGATCGATGCAGCCGACGCGAGCTCGAACCCGTCCGGGAGTGTCGGCACAGGCATCGGCGGTGCGACCGAGATCACGAATGCAACACTCAATACGAGCGCGCTCACGAAGTACACACTCTCCTCGACGGTGAACGTGACCGTGGGGAATCAGTACGTCATTTGCTTCGCACCGTGGAATACGACGACCCATGCTTGGGCATCGAGCTATAACGACTGGCGCACCTCGGTCTCGAACCCCTACGCGAACGGCCGGCGCGTCCACCTCGACGGATCCTTCGCGAACCCGACCGCCCCTGACTCCGGCAATGCCGATATCCAGTTCGAGGTATACGGGCAGACCGCAGCCGGTGCGTCGCCCACGAGCGACGACTCGGTAATGATCATCGAATCCTAATATGCAGGAGAACCCTACAACCTGGATAGACGTCATCCCGCAGCTCTCAACTGCGGTCGTCGCCATCATGGTGCTCGGCGCCGGCCTCTACTTCATGCTCCGCTACCTCGAGAAGCGCGACGCGCAGACGAACGAGCTCCACAACAAGCACATGGAGCAGATCGAGAAGCTGGGAAGCACCCACGCACGCCAGCTCGAGGAGCGGGAAAAATACAGCCGCGAGAGGGAGAAGCAGTTCAGCGAGACGCTCACTGGCCAGCTCACGAAGAACACCGAGGCGATGGCGCAGAGCGCGAACACCGTCATCACTGCGGCGAAAATCATAGATACGCTCGCGAAGAACAACATACGCCCTAAGCGCACCCGACCATGAACACCGGACTGCGACCCACCCCCATAGACCCGCGCGACAAGCACTTCCGCTTCGACCGCATCTTCGGCGCCACCGCCGTATTCCCCGCCGAGTACGACGCCGACGCAGGCATGACGATGCCGGACCAGAATGCGGACGCGCGCGACACCGAGTGCACCGCATACACCATCGTCGACATCGGCACGGACCAGGACCGGGAGCTGTACAGCGCCGACTATCAATACATGAAAACCCTCCAGGTCATGGGCGTGCCGCCCGACTTCGAGGGCGCGAACGCGCGCACCGCATTCAAGATGCCGGTCGCGTTCGGGCTCCTGAAGAAGGCGCTCGAGCCTAAGGAGATGAAGAAAAGCAGCCAGGCATGGGCGGCGCAGCCCTCGCGCTGGCCGCTCGAGCTCGACGCGCTTGCGGTGAAGAAGCCCGCTTACCTGCCTATCTACCCGTCCGGGCAAGACTGGTTCGACGCGATCCGCAGCGCCCTCACTCTGGGCAAGAAGGAGAAGCGCACCGTGGGCATAGCCACGCCCTGGTACGCGGAATTCACCGATGCCGAGCGCGGAGTGCTGCCTGAAGACGCAGCGACCCTCACGAATTGGCACATGTACAAGGTCTCGGGCTGGACCGCAAAGCACGTGAACGGCGACCTGATCCGTGGAGGCGAGGTATTCCTGAAGGTGAAGCCGTGGCTGGGGAAGAAGCGCGGCGACAAGGGCTGGTACTACCTCTCGCGCCCCCTTGCGGCCAAGCTCCTGAAGCAGTGGGGCACCTATGCCGCGACCATGCGCGACGTGCCTGAGGACACCATCGAGGAACGCAAGGCGCGCGAGGTGACGCTCCTCGAGACCGTCATCGCCCTGATGCAGAACCTTATTATCGAGCTCCGTTACAAACTGCGCATATGATGAAAGCTTTCTTAGAGTGGCTGGCCCGCGTGCTCGGCCACGATCAGCAGTACCAGGACATCGAATACCGCACGGACATGCCCAAGCCGACCCCCCCTGAACCGCCAAAACCGACGCCTGAGGCGCCTAAGCCACCCGCACCAGCGCCAGAGGCCCATATCCCCGACTGGACCACCCAGAAGGGCGCGTACAGGGCTACGCGGGTCATGTGCGACGACAAGGGGCTGGCCTTCGAGCAGAAAGAGATCCTCTCCGCCTGCGTATACCAGGAGAGCCACTTCCTCAACCGCTACCTCTCGGGCCCCAAGAAGGGCATGCCCGTGAAGAACGAGAACGTGAAGAACGGGAAGGTCTGGTCCATCGACTGGGGCATCGCCCAGGTGAACGACACGCCCGGCTGGCACATCGGCAAGGGCCTGCGCTTCCCGAGCGTGCAGTACGTGGTAGACCACCCCGCCGAAGCAATCGAGTGGATGGTCGATACCATGAAGCGGACCGGGAAGCTGCAGCCGTGGTCGAGCTACACCACCGGGGCGTACAAGGCGCACCTGCGCCCGGGCTCCGACTTCCGGAAGCTGCAGCAGTCCTGATATCCCCAGGCCCCTGCCCGCAGCGTTATACGTGCCTTACAATATCCTCATGAACACCAAAGCACTTATCGAATCCCGCCAGTTCTGGATCGCAGCCGTGCAGGCGCTCATCGCCATCATCACCATCGCGGTATCGAACTACCCCGGCCTCGAAGCCGCCGGGTGGCTCGCGCTCGTGAAGTCCGGTCTCGATATCTGGCTGCGCACGCAGACCTCGACGCCCATCAGCGGCGTCCTGAAGCGATAGAACGAAGCCCCGCCAAGAGCGGGGCTTCTTCTTTGTGAGCGAGAGCGAATCATCGCTATGGGTTAACGTACGTTAACCGTCAGGGGTCCAGATTGTAGGGCCATCGAAACTCGAGCTGGACCTCGCGAGGCTGCAGCTGGAGGCGCGGCGCTTGACGCATGCGGTCCTCCATCACTTCCAGGCACCGCCTGCTGCAGAAGTCACTGCCGGGAGCGGAATTGCCTCCGCACGTACGGCACCGGAAGATCATCGTCTCCATCATTGTCGCCTCCTTCCACATCTGCACCAAGCGTAGCACAACGCGAACGGCCCCCACGTATGGAGGCCGTTGACTGGGACCAGTGATGTAATCGCACGGGCTGTATTATACCACAGCTTTATGAAGGAAAGATTAGCCCTTGCGTAATTTGAGGTACTCCTGGTGCGTCACGGAGCGCATCGCGAAATTCACCTCCCGGAGGTTGAAGCGGAGCTCGGACGCGATCACCATGGACGGCTTCCCCTTCGACTGCTTCTCCTTGATCTCGATGTACTTGATGACCGGAATGGCGCCGTCCTTCTCGGCATTGAACTCCCGGTCGGGGCCCGATGCTGCAGGCGGCGCTTCCTCCTCCTCGTCCTCCTCGACGTCGCCTGCGGGCTCCGGCGCAGCACGCCCGCCTCGAGGAACCTTCGGGACCGAGAGCCCCGCATCTACGAACCAATTGCGCAGCCCCGGACCGGACACGCCGAGCTCCGCTGCGGCGCGGCTCACGTCGCCGTACTCCTGCGCGAGCCCGATCGCCCGCGCCTTGAAGGCGTCATCGTACTTTCCCCGCTTGGGGGCGACGACAGGCTTAGGTGCCTCCTGAACCGGCGCTGGGGGGGGTACGGGCTCCTCCTCTTCCTTCTGGAAGCCAGTCACCACGACCTCGACGTCGCCTAAGACTTTGATGGTCTCGGGGATGACGACGGGTGCATCCTTGCGTTCCAGCAGCTCCTCGACGATCTCGTCGGCCGTGAGCTCGCGCTCGTACGCGACCTCTCCCTGGTCGTCCACGACCGTGATGTATGCAGAGTACCGCATACTATTTGGCCGCGGCCTCTATCTCCTTGCGGCGTCCCTCGAAGAACCACTCCCCTGCAGACTGCTTGCCGCGCAGCTTCTCGACGGCCTTGCGGGCCCTGGGCTTCATGCGGACGGTGACGTTCTCGGAGAGCTTCTCGCCCTTGGGCTTTGGTGATTGTGGCATATGGAATCAGTCTAAGGTAAATATCGTTTCGCGCTACGCGGCTTCTGTGGATAGTGAGAACAGCCCCGGCTGCGCATCGTTCGGTCCGTCCTCCTGGCAGCGCGTGCAGAGCTTGGCGAGGAAGCGGTCGTGGTCGAACGTGGCGCGACGCTTCCCGCACCCGCCCGTGCAGTCGTAGAAGTACACGTGGCGCCAGCTCTTCTTGCGGGACTTCCTCATAGAGGGAATCGGACGAGGTTGAGTATCACAACACTCACCCGTCTATTCGTACCGATATTGCGGAGTCTCCGCAGGACGCCGGCAATAATCACTCGGGTGCGGTGGAGGTCCTTCTCGGTATACCGCCTCCACCATGGAGCCGTGACCGAAATCTGCATCGACCCGAAGCCTTGCGTGCCTGCAGCGTCGAACTGATACGAGACCAGGTATTGACGTTTTATCATATACGTTATTTAGCGAAGCCTTGCAATCGCACGTTGCCCTTATTCCCCGGGAACCGGAACAGCATGTCGCCCTTGCCTCCCAGCTTCTCGGCGCCAGGCGTGCCCAGGATGACCTTCGAGTCGGTCTCGGAAGCGGTGGTGAGCGCGATGCGCGTCGGGAAATTGGCCTTGATGAGGCCCGTGATGACGTCGACCGACGGGCGCTGCGTAGCGACGATGAGGTGGATGCCTGCAGCGCGGCCCATCTGCGCGAGACGCACCATGAGGAACTCGAGGTTCGCACCTTCCTTGTCCATGCGCGCGCGGATGATGAGATCCGCGAACTCGTCGATGATGACCACGACATAGGGCACGCGCAGCTCCGCCTTCTTCTTGGAGGCATTGTACTCGCCGAGGTCGCGCTTGCCCGTGCGCTCGAGGAGCTTATACCGGCGCTCCATCTCGTCTACGAGCCAGATGAGCGTACGGACCGCATGCTCGTGCTCGTACACCACGCCGCGGCCGTGCACATGCGGCTTGCGGGCGTAGGGCGCGAGCTCGACGCGCTTCGGGTCGATGAGGAACAGGTCGAGCTCGTCAGGGGTCTTCTGCTTCGTGAGCGCGGTAATGAGGTTGTGGATCAGCACCGACTTGCCGGCGCCCGTCGTGCCCGCGATGAGCAGGTGCGGCATGCCGTCGAGCGGGATGGTCTCCACCTCCCCGCCCATATGGACGCCGATAGGGAGAGAGAGCGTGCCCTCGCGCAGGTGCTCGGCCTTAAGCTTCACGATCTCGCGGTCCGCGCGCTCCACCTCGACGCCCACGAGCGACGTGCCGGGGATAGGGGCGAGGATGCGCACCGCGCCCTTGGCCTCGAGCACCGAGGCGATATCGTCCTTATGCTTCTTGAAGCGCGCCATGGAGATGCCGGCCGAGACCTTGAAGCGGTACTGGATGACCGACGGACCGTAGTGCACGCCATCGGGCACCACAGGGATGCCGAACTCGCCCAGGCGCACGCGTATGCGCTCCTCGGGGTCCAGGTGCGCATTCTCCACCCGCTCGAGCTTCGAGCTGACGAACTTCTTCGAGACGCGCGCGACGTCCTTCACCTTGTGAATCACCTCGACGTCGGACATGTCCGACGAGATGAGGCCCTGCGCGTACAGGAAGCCGGCATTCTCGCCGTCGAACGGGTCGGAGAGGTTGGGGAGGTAGATAGCATCGGGCTGCTTGAGGAACTCGACGACGTCCCGGTACAGGTTGTCGAAGATGATGTGGTAGGGCTCGTGGTCGAGCGGGATGACATAGTCGCGGATCTGCGCGCCGCCCTCCTTATTCTTCGATATCTTGATCTCACGGAACACCATGCGCCCTGCCTTCACTCCCGCTTCAGCCACCAATCGCTGCATGAAGATGGCCTGAACGATCTTCACGTAGTCCTCGTGCGGGTCGCCGTCCTCGTTCTCGTAGCGGGTGAAATTCTTGGTGAATTTGGTATCCACGATATCCACCGAGCCATCGGCGTTGCGCACGACGAGGTCGGGACGCCCGACCGCCGTGAGCGGGAGCACCTGCCCCTCGCGGTTATGGAGCTCTCCCTCCAGCTTGTCCTCGCAGAACAGAATCTCGTGGTACTCCGGCTCCTCCTCCCAGTAATGCTTTATCGCCTGGGCGAACCCCTTGAGCATCGCCTCGCGCGAGCCCGTCTTGCCGTACCGGATATTCTCGTCCGGCACCGACTGGATGTAGTCGAGCCCGAGCTGCATCGCCTGGGCGCGCGCCTCGGAAGCGTCTGCAGGGACCGGCATATCCTCGTTGCCGCCGTAGTAGAACTGCAGCGCGGTATGGCACGCCGAGCCGATCATGCGCGACATGCCGTCCTTGCCCGTATACACCCCGAGGATATATTTGAGCTTGAACATGAGCGGGTTGCGCAGCAGCTGGGTGAGCGCCGAATACGAGAGCTTGTCGACGGGGAACGAGATGGATTTTTCCATAGGTATAGCCTGAGGTGTAATGAGGTAAGTATACGCGAAGCGCGAAACGCAGTACAGGGTTACTCTGGGGACAAGGCTTTCAGCTCCTGGACCTTGGTCGCGTTGTTCATTCGCCATTCCTCCCAACTCTCGTCCGTGAGGAGGTGCGTGACCCAAGTAGGGTGCTCTGGCTTATACGGGAAAGAAGCATCAGATACCTTGCAGCGCTCACAAAGCTCCCTCAACTCACAGTCCTCTTCCTGGTCTATCTCGCAGTCATGCAGCTCATCGATGAGTGCCGTCACGCATACGGTATCGCGATGTTTTTCGCAAAAGTACCGATCACACCCGTATTCCGAGAATGGCTCACCACCGCAGGCATATGACATGCCGCGATCAATCTCCTCAGTGCACTCAGGCTGCTCACAGTACGCAGGTACGCCATATCCTCCATATCGCGGACCAACCTGGTAGACGGCGTATCCCATACGCTACGCCTGGATATCAGCACCCTGCGGCGGCGGCGCACCCTCTGAAGCAGCGAGGTCCTCCTCGAGGCATGCGTTGCAGTCGGCGCCATCCTCGCTCATTCGCCCTCGATGCTTGCCCTTGGGGCAGAGCGGGCCGAGGTCCGTATGCGGGACTGGGGTAGGCGCATGCGCAGCGCGTCCGGTGGCGGGCCCTGCAGCATCGAACGACGGGCGCTCCATGCCCTCGCCCTCGAAGTCGACCTCGAGCGCCTTCACGATATCCGGCGTCTTCGGCAGGAACTTCTGGTGCTGGATAAGGCAGGTCTTCTTCCACATCGCGAGGAGCGGGTCGCCGGAATTCCACGGGGAGTCGGCCTTGCCCTTCGCCTTCGACGTGTTTTTTATGGCCATCACCTCGTCCTTCGACATGACGTGGAAGGTCTTAACGCCGCCGCCGAGCTGCGCGATGGTATACACCGCGACTGGCTCGCCGCGCGGACCGTCCATCTTCGGCTTATGCACGAGCTTGGGCTCGAGGCCCGCCTCGTACTCGAAGGAGTCATTGGCGTAGACGACCTCGGCCGAGATGCCCTTCACGCGCCCGCCGCGGTACAGGAGAGTGACCCAGCCCTGGTACCCGATCTGGAACTTCGCCTCGTTGCCGTAGGGGATGATGTACGCCTCGCCCGCGACGCTCGAGGGGAGGAACCGGAACTGCGCCGCCGTGATGAGCGCGAGCAGGAGCGACTGCGGATCCGTCTGCAGGAGCTTCGGGACCCGGCGCACATAATCGATGGCGGACGTCTGGAATCGTCGCACCTCGTCCTCGCTCCCGAGGAGGTTCAGCAGCTGGTTATGGGAGTCCTTCTGCGCCAGCTTCACCTTGAAGGTGTCGATGGCGGTAGCGGGCCTCTTATTCGGTTGGGTGACCGCGTGGGTCGGGTTGTTTTCCATGAGTATAGCCTTAAGAGATAATGCGCCCATTATAATCGAAGCGCGAAACGCGGTAAAGGGGCCGCTGGGGACAGCTACCCGTACACCGACGCGAAGTGGAACCCGTACCAGTAGATGGCGAACAGGCCGAATAAGGCGAGCCAGTGCGGCTTGCGCGTGGTGCACTGCTCAAGGAAGAACATGAGGGTATTGAATAGCGCCAGGAAAAGCGCGAGGGTCATACCCTGCGTGGAGCGCACCCGCACGCACGGCGGTACTCGCTGTCCGGGCAATGAAGCGCGCCGGCGTACGCGAGGTGCGGCAGCGAGAACAGGAAGCCGAGAAGCACGAGCACGGCCCAGACGACGAGCGCCGGAACGATGAGGACCGCGATGACGAGGAGCCTCATGGTCAGTCGATTACCTCGAACCCGGGGTGCTCGAGCTCCCATGCGGCCGCCCGCGACTTGGGCAGCATGAACATGCGCCCCTCCCAGCGGTACGTGACGTTGAGGGCCCCATCGGCAGCCGCCTTGCCCGCCTGGGACCCGACCTTATCGAATCCCTGGCCGAGGCCGTCCACGGCACGCTGCTGGTCATCCACGCGCCCCTGGAAGGACGCTATATACGCCGAGAGCTCCTCGCGGGACTCGGGCCACCAGTACCCCTCGCCCGTGGCGCATACCGGGAATCCCTTCACGCGCAGCGCGTTGATGATGGAGCGCATATCGGCGCCTGCCTTGCCCGTAGAGCGTGGCTTGAGCCCGATCGCGTTCGCGACGTCCTTGCCCGTGACCGGACGATCCTTGCCGTGCGATGCGATGCAGCCGAGCGCCCGACGCTGGAGCTCCGTGAGCCCCGCCAGTCCGGTATCGCTCATGTGCGGGGGATGAAGCCGAGGGCGAACAGGAGGATGAACCCGATCGCGAGCGCCCAGACGACCACGTACCACACCTTCTCGGAGCGGGAACTGGGGTCGAACGAATACTCGTCGAAGTCCTCCTCGGGACGCTTCGAGAGCGGGATGAAGAACATCTCATCGATACGCTTTTTCATAGTCAATGGTTGCTGCATTTACGCGTGACGGTGCCGCGCTCGACATTGCCGTCGATGTCGGTGCCGTCCTCAATAATCTCCCGGGTGTCGAAGCATGCCTCGCACATCTGGGCGTCCTCGACAAGAACGACCTGCACCTGCTCCGCCGTCAGGTAGTACGTGCCGTCCTCAGTCTCGATGAGGACCCGTCCATCCTTGAGCAGCTTCGCATTCGTGAGGGTGATATCCGCCATGAAGGTATAGCCTAATCTGGTAATGGGTCCAGCGTACGCGAAGCGCGAAACGCGGTCAAGTACTTATCCACTCGAAACGCACGAGCGGCGTGGGCCTCAGGGAGTATGATGGGCACATGAATGAAGGCTATACCATCCCCCCGAGCCCGTACGCGCCGGAGCCCACGGCATCCTTCTCGAGCGCCAACGACCTCTTCGGAAACTTCCACCTCGTGCCGGCGAAGAAGAACCAGAGCGAGCGCGGGGAGCTGCTGCGCTACTTCAGCCAGAAGACCGGGAAGACGATACCGCATCTCTGCGGCCGGTACATCCACCCGAAGCTGACGCTCGAGGACCTGTACTACATCAAGAGCGCATGCGATCAGTATGCCGCGCGACCGGCAGCGGAGGGGGGAGGCCCGTGGGGCAAGGCATTCTTCGGAATGCTGAAGGACAAGTAGGAACGAGAAAAACCGCCCGAAGGCGGTTCGTCCCTAAGGAGGTGACATAGATAGGCTATACCAGTCTCACATCCCGTACCCCCCAGGATACGCCATTCCCTGGGCTTGTCCACACGCTATCCCCATCGAGGTACGGAGGTGGTGGGGTATGCTCATCGTCAGCTGGACTGGAGACCAGCGCTGTAAGGGGCAACGCTCAAAACCGCCTCTTCAAAAATAACAAGGGCGATTCAGGTGCAGATGCGAAAGCGCGGGAAACGAGTTGGCCGCTCTCGCCGCGCCATCTGATCTGCATCGGAGTCGTCCAAACGCTTGATTCATTCACTGAACAAGTAATCCAGTCCTACATAGAAAGGCTATACCAGCATCCCGCTCCCTACCGATCAAGAGGGAAAAGCGGCGCTGTGGAGAAGCGGAAATAGAAAAGCGCCGCATGCTATTTTGAAAGGGCGCTCTGGAGGATAGGTACCTCGGCGGTCTCATACACCGCAGATTCCGGTTCGAGTCCGGAGAGCGCAACGGTCAGTGGTCCAACGGTAGGACTTGTCAGCGGCAACGCTGGATAGGTGCAGGGTTCGACTCCCCGCCTGGCCTTCAATGAGGAAGAAACATAAAGCGAAGAAAGCCTCCCCAGCCTTCCTGAAGGATCCGGTATTCCATGCGCGCGTCTGGATATTCTACCGATGGGAGCCGGAGGCACTCGTACGCTTCCTGAAGAAGCACTATCCGGAGATGACCGGGACCGACTCCGGGATGCTCGACCAGTACCTCGCGCGCGACAGCCGGTGCGCCAGCACGGTATACCTCGAGGATATGGGCACCAGCATCATGTCGCTGCGCTCCCCAGGAGATACCAAGCTCGAGGAGCTCGGCACGTTCGTGCACGAAGCGGTCCACGTAGCGTTCTTCCAAATGGAACGCAAGGGGCTCTACCTCAACCGAGAGACCGACGAGGTGTACGCGTACTTCACCGAATACATCACGAAGCAATGCGTAGAGGTTGCCGCGACCCTATGAGAATCACCACGATGCCCCCATCGGTGAACGCCACGTACCGCACGACCCGGAACGGCGGCATATACAAGAAGCCGGAAGTGAAGGAGGCGATGGAAGCGATCGCGTGGGAAATGCGGGCGCAGCACATAGGGCCGCCGATGAAGGGTGCGCTCTCGGTCAGCATCGAGGTGACCTTCAAGGGCCGGAGGCGGCACGACATCGATAACATCCTCAAGCAGCTATTCGACGCCGGCACCGGCATCCTCTGGGAGGACGACAACCAGATCGAGGAGCTCCATGTGAAGAAATACATCGGCGAGAAGGAAGGCATCGAGCTGAACTTCTCCTGACTGTGGATAAGCGAGATTCGCGCTTCGCGGGTGGGCGTATACTGTAGCCATGAAAACAAAACGATGGTTGCCGGCAGGAGCCGGGAGTGCGAAGAAGAAGGCGCCCTCGAAGGCTACGAAGAAGGTAGCGAAGAAGCCGACGAAGGCCGCGGTGAAGAAGTCTTACAAGGCGAAGAAGTAGCCTATGCCGATACCCATCACCCTCACCATCAACAAGGAAGTCGAGTCCCGCGAGGAGCTGGACACCTTCGTCCGAAACCACTTCGGGGAGGACGCGGAGAAGAACCGGGCATACGTGCTCGAGGCGACCGACGCCCAGCTGCAGAAGCTCGGGCTCGGCAAGGGCTCGAGCGTGCACGGTGTGCGCGTGCAGGTCAAGAAGTAGCCTACATTAACGGTTTAATACCCATATAGGGAAGATCTATGCCAGTACAGAAAATCATTTGCAAGGGCGAGGAGTGGCACAAGAAGATGAAGTCGGGCGCCGAGCAGATCGGCGAGCTCGTCGGCAACACGCTGGGCCCCTCCGGGCGCAACGTAGCCATCACCCGGAAGTACCGCAGCCCGATGGTCACCAACGACGGCGTCTCGGTGGCGCGCGAGACGTACCTCGAGGACGAGGTCGAGGACATTGCCGCGCAGATCATCGTCGAAATCAGCATGAAGACGAACGAGCAGGCCGGTGACGGCACCACGAGCTCGGTCGTCGAGGCCGTAGCGCTCGTGCTCGATTGCCTCGAGCGCATGGAGGGCGGCACCTTCGGCGCGACCGGGGACGCCATGGACCTCTTCCGCACCATCCAGGCCGAGAAGCCGAAGGTGCTCGAGCTCCTCGAGAAGATGGCCGTCAAGGTGGGACCGAAGGAGCTCCGCGACATCATCGTGACCAGCCTCGAGAACCGCGAATTCGCGGAGAAGATCGCCGAGATGATAGAGGCCGTCGGCGAGGACGGCTACGTGAGCGTCGAGGATAACTTCGACACCAAGTACGGCATCGAGACCGAGACCATCAACGGGATGAAGCACTGGGGCACTTACGTCACCCCCTACATGGTGAACGCCCCGCGCAAGCAGGCGATATGGGAGGACGCCCTCGTGCTCATCACCAACGAGCACATCGACCACCCGAACATGTTCAGCAACTTCGCCAAGGAGCTGAAGGAGTCGAAGCATCGTCGCCTCATCGTCATCGCGGAGAAGTTCGAGACCGCCGCCATCCAGGCATTCGCCGCGGGCATACGCGCAGCGCGGGAGAAGGGCATGGATGCCGTGCAGGTGCTGGCCATCAAGGCGCCGAGCCTCACCACGGAGGAATTCCAAGACCTCGCCACCTACGTCGAGGCGACCTTCTTCGACAAGAACACGGGCGCGACCGCCCGCAACGCGGCGGTGACCAGCCTCGGCTTCATCAAGAAGTGCGTCGTGGACTCCGACGAGATGGTGCTCACGGGCGGCACGGGCGACACCAGCATTCGCATCACCGCGCTGAAGGAGGACATCGAGGCCGAGAAGGACTCCATGTTCAAGGCGAAAAAGATAAAGCGCCTCGCCTCCCTCTCCGCCGGCATCGGCATCATCCGCGTGGGCGCCATGACCGAGCAGGAGCGCACCTACTGGAAGCACAAGATCGAGGACGCGGTGCATGCCGCACGCGCTGCGCAGAAGGAGGGATACGTCCCAGGCGCCGGCCGCGCGCTCTCCGCAATCGCGGACGAGCTCGGTGCCGAAAGCGTGCTCTACAAGATGCTGAAGGCGCCGGAGAAGCGCATCAAGGACAATGCCGGCGGCAGCATCCAGGTGCCCGACTGGGTCGTGGACCCGGTGAAGGTCGTGCGCTTGGGCTTCGAGAACGCCTGCAGCGCAGCCTCCACGCTCATCACGACGCATGCGGGCATCACCGAGAAGCGCAAGACCATCCTCGACCTACTCGAGGAGCAGCTCATGCCCGAGGAGGACGACTTCCGCGAGTACGCCGAGAGACGCCAGCCCTAATCCACTGCCACCATGCAACGAACGATATACGAGTGCGACCACTGCAAGCACGAAGTCGACGAGGTGATGCACGTCACCCTCGCGGTAGGCCAGAACGGCCACGCAAGCGGCGTCGCCTACCCGCCAGACATGCCCCTCGAGCAGCTCGCGAAGATCAAGGGACTCAACGCAGCATCGGGCGGATGGCGCGTGAAGGGATTCCCCCGGAACTTCCTGCACCTGCACCTCTGGTGCATCCTGCCGTTCTTCTCCGAGCTCGCAGGCCTGAGCATCACCAACATCGAGGCGATGAAGAAGCTGAAGCCGGTAAAGAGGCGCAGCAAATAGTATGTCCGCCTTCACCCGAGAGCGCAGGTTGCGCATGCGCGAGATAAAGGCCCCGGGCTTCGTGAGCGACCGGCTCGCGACGGTATTCCTCGCAGGGTCCATCGAGATGGGCGCTGCAGAGCAATGGCAGGAGAAAGCCGTGAGCCTCCTTGCCGGGACCGGATGGACCGTACTCAACCCGAGGCGCGACGACTGGGACAGCAGCTGGGAGCAGAAGATAGAGAACGATCAATTCCGCGAACAGGTGCAGTGGGAGCTCCAAGGCCTCGAGACCTGCGAGAAGGCAATCGTCTACTTCGACCCGACGACGAAGGCGCCCATCACCCTGCTTGAGCTCGGCCTCATGGCGGGGCTCGCGCCGGAGAAGCTCCTCGTGGTGTGCCCGCAGGGCTTCTACCGCAAGGGGAACGTCGATGTGCTCTGCGACCGATACAGCATCCAGCAGGTCGACTCGCTGGAGGAGGCATGCGAGCTGCTCTCCCTCGACCGATAGCGTATGGGGCTCCTCGACGATGACCACTACGTGCCGCCCTTCACGCCATCGCGCGAGCTCGTGCGCCAGGCGAAGTACCAGAGCCCGGACAACTTCCAGGCGCTGCAGATGCTCGGACGCAAGGAGCGCAGCGAGGACTTCGAGGACAGCCCGCACGCGGACCGCACCCCCCTCGAGGAGGAGGAATAGCCGTATGGAATACCATGATTCCCCGGTTCTACTACCCGAAGTACCTGAGCGCGAACGAAATCGTGAAGCGCGCGGGCTTCGTGAGCGCGAAGAAGGGGATGGGGTACGAGCGGGACGTGAAGTACGGCGGCACCGAGCGCCTGCACTGCGTGACGCACGAGGGACGCATCGACCTGCACTACGACAAGCCGGGAGGGACGCAGGGGCACCGCGTGGTACGCAACCACCCGGCCATCGGCTCGTGCATGGAGGACTTTGGCCGTATAGACAGCGCTGCTGCGACCTGGTGGACCCGGGCGGCAAGAAGCATCTCGCGTCCCTTCAAGCGGACCTGGGAGAAGTGGTAACGCCATGAAGGTACTCTCGCTATTCGACGGCATCAGCTGCGCCCGCCAGGCGCTCCTGCGCGCCGGCATCCCTGTGGAGGCGTACTACGCGAGCGAGATAGAGAAGCACCCGATCGCGGTTGCCATGCGCAACTGGCCCGACACCGTCCAGCTGGGCGACGTGCGCGGAGTGACGTCATACAGCGTGGGGGGGGGCGTGGACCTGCTCATCGGCGGAAGCCCGTGCCAGGACCTCTCGCGAGCCAAGACCGACGGACTGGGCCTCAAGGGCGCGCGGTCCTCCCTCTTCTACGAATACCTCCGCATCCTGCAGGAAACGCAGCCGAAGTGGTGGATACTCGAGAACGTGGCGAGCATGAAGCGCGTGCACCGCGCGAGATATCGCGCGAGCTCGGCGTGGAGCCGGTCATGATAGACGCCGCGCTCGTGAGCGCGCAGATCCGCAAGCGCCTCTTCTGGACGAACATCCCCGGGGTGTGCCAGCCATGGGACCGCGGCATCTTCCTGAAGGACATCATCGAAAGCGGCTACGCGATGGACGCGAAGGCGCGCACTCTCACCAAGTCATACGGCATCAAGCATCCGCAGGCCTCGAAGATAGGCACGAAGTACGAGCAGACGATGGTGGCCTTCGAGTCCGGCTTCCTCGAGAGGCTCCCCGACGGAAGGCTGAAGGTGCTCGAGGCGACCCGGCAGGGCTACGCAATCGCGGAGGACGGCGACAGCATCGATATCAGTTACCCGCGCAGCGCCACGCGCCGCGGCAGGGTGGGCAAGAAGGCGAAGAACCTCATGACGACCCCGGACCAGATATGCGTATTCACGAAGGGAGAGGTGCGCCCGCTCACTGCAGTGGAATGCGAGCGCCTGCAGAGCCTGCCAGACGGGTACACCGAAGGAGTCTCGGAGACCCAGCGGAAGGCGGCATGCGGGAATGCCTTCAACGTGGAGGTCGTGGCGCACATCCTCCGGCATATCCCGGGCGCGGTGGTACGATGAAGCTATGAACTGGATCCGGCAGCTCATCCTGTACGTGCGACTTAAAAGGCTATTTGCAGCACCCCTCATATGCGAACCACCGACCGGAAAGTAGGCGACATCCACCCGTACGCGAAGAACGCGAAGAAGCACCCGAAGGAGCAGGTGGACCGGATAGCCGCATCCATACGCGAGTTCGGCTTCAACCAGCCCGTGGTCGTGGACAAGGACGGCGTGATCATCGTAGGGCACGGGCGCTGGGCGGCCGCGCTGCAGCTGGGCCTCGAGATCGTGCCCACCCTCGAGCTCGACCTGACCGAGGAGCAGGCGAAGGCGTACCGCCTCGCGGACAACAAGCTCAACGAGAGCGACTGGGACATGGATACCGTCATCGAGGAGCTGAAGGGCCTCTCGAGCGAGCTCCTGGACCTCACGGGCTTCTCAGCCGATTTGATACTGGAAGACGACGATAACGACGATGTGGTGCCTGCAGCGCCCGCAGAGGCCCGTACGGAGCCAGGGGACGTATACCAGCTCGGCGATCACATCCTCGTCTGCGGGGACAGTACGGCCGAGGGCACATACCAGATGCTGCTGGGCGGAAGCAGAGCCGACATGGTCTTCACCGACCCGCCCTACAACGTGAATTACAGCGGCAGCGGGAAGAACACCAGCGAGGGCATTATGAACGACCACATGACCGACGAGGCCTTCGGCATCTTCCTCGGCGACTTCTTCGCTGCGGCCCGTCCGCATGCCAAGGGGGGGGGTGCGTGGTATGTATTCCACAGCCCCACGACCCAAGCCGCATTCGAGCAGGCGATGCGCCAGGCGAGCCTGGACGTCATCACGCAGCTGATCTGGAACAAGCCGAGCGCAGGACTCGGTATGAACGCGTACCGCGCGAAGCACGAGCCGTTCTTCTACGCAGGGCTGCGCGGCGAGACCCCGCAATTCTACGGGGACCGCACGCACACCAGCATCGTGGACCTGCAGGACACCGACGCGGCGCTCGCGAGCTGGGCGAAGAAGCAGAAGCGCCTCGAGGCCGAAGGGAAGATGACCATATGGACCATGAAGCGCGACAGCGTGCAGGACTACGTGCACCCGACGCAGAAGCCGGTGGAGCTCATCACGTACGCGCTTTCCAACAGCAGCAAGATGGGTGACCTCGTGCTCGATCCGTTCGGGGGAAGCGGCAGCACGCTCATCGCCTGCGAGAAGGCGGGGAGGCACGCGCGCCTCATAGAGCTGGACCCGAAGTACTGCGACGTCATCGTGCAGCGCTACCTCGACTACACCGGCCGCATGGAGGTGCTGAAGAACGGCATACCGGAAGAATGGGAACTGAGCGACAACGCGCGAGCGCCTGAGCTATGAACGAGAAAGAGATCGTGATATGCGCGGCGGTGCGAGCGAAGGACGGAACGATATACCGAGGCCATCGCCACGCGCACGCGCTCTACAAGCCGTACGGCCTGCAGGGCATGCCGGGGTACGACGGCGAACGCCCGTACGGGGACGATCAGGGATTCATCACCTCGAAGAACAGGTACGTGAATCGAAAAGAGGGGCTCGCACTCCAGCTTGCCGCCGGCATCCCGTCCGCTGACCCAGGCGGGTACCGGGGCGGAGAACTCTTCAGCGAGGACCTCTACTAACGCATGACCACCATGGCACCCCAGAAACCCAGCCAGCGCGCACGAACAAAGGCAGGGGCGATACAGAAAGCCCCGGGCAACGGCGTGACCAAGCACGACATCACCGCAGCGAAGATAAGCGACGCGATGACCAAACGCTCCCCAGAGCTGATACAGAAGCTGGAGGATGCCTTCGCCATAGACGCCACCATCCCGGAAGCGTGCATGTACGCGGGCATTTCAGTATCTACGTACCACAACTGGACGAAAAGCGACCCGAAGCTGTTGCATCGATTCACCGAATTGCGCCTCAAGCCCGTGCTCGCCGCAAGGCAGGAAGTGGTGAAAGGCATCAAGGGGGACAAGCGCTTCGCCATGGAATACCTCGTGAAGAAGAAGCCGGACGAGTTCGGTGCCAGCGTGAAGGTGGAGGGAACGATACGGCACGCGGTCGTCGTGCTGCCGGCGCGCCGGGTGCGGACCGAGGAAGTGATAACCATCGATGGAGACCGAGCCCCAGAATAAAGAGGACATCCTCTGGGAGCCGCAGGCGAAGCAGGCCGTGGCCCTCGAGCGCGATGAGGACGAGATACTCTACGGCGGCGCACGCGGAGGGGGAAAGACCGATGCCGGGCAGGCATGGCTGCTCTATGACCACGAGCATCCCGAATACCGGGCGCTCGTCATCCGCCGCAACAGCGACGACCTCAAGGACTGGAGGGACCGCGCCGAGCGCATGTACCAGGGCACCGCCGCCGAATTCGTGGGCACGCCCACCGAGATACGCTTCCCTGAAGGGGGAAAGATACGCACGGGCCACCTGAAGGACGAGAACGCGTACACGAAGTACCAGGGGCACGAATACCAGCGCATGCTCATCGAGGAGCTGTCGCAGATCCCCCGGGAGAAGGACTACCTGAAGCTGATAAGCTCCAACCGCTCCACCGTGCCGGGCCTCCACGCGCAGATATTCGCGACCACCAACCCGGACGACCCAGGACTCGAGTGGATCAAGCAGCGCTGGAACATCCCGGACCAGCCGGACTTCGACAAGGTCTACGTGACGCGCAAGATGGTGAACGTGCTCGAGGACGGCAAGATAGTGCAGAAGATGCGCCGCCTCGTCTTCATCCCCGCGAAGCTCGAGGACAACCCCATCCTCGTGAAGGCGGACCCTGCGTACCTGATACAGCTCGAGCTCCTGAAGGAGCAGGACCCGGAGCTCTACGAGGCCTGGAGGAACGGCACATGGGCCGGGTACGGCGTCGAAGGCGCCTACTACCGCAGCCAGCTGCTGAAGGCCGAAGCGGACGGGCGCATCGGGGAATATCCATACGACGAGGGCATGCTCGTGCACACCTGGTGCGACCTCGGCATCGGCGACGCATTCGCCATCACGTACATGCAGCAGGAGGGCCCGTGGTGGAACGTCATCGACTACGACGAATTCGAGGGCGAGGGCCTGCCCGACGTGAAGCGCCGCATGAACGAGAAGGGCTACGCCTACGGCATCCACTTCGCCCCGCATGACATCAAGGTCCGCGAGCTCGGCACCGGCCTCTCCCGTCTTGAGGTGGCCAAGGACCTGGGCATCAAGTACCGCGTGCTGCCTGCCCTCGGCGTGGAGGATGGCATAAACGCCGTCAGGACCCGCTTCAATGCCCTCAGATTCGACCGTGAGCGCACGAACCTGCTCCTGAAGCGCCTAAGGCGCTACCGCAAGGAATTCGACGAGCAGCGGGGCATTTTCAAGAACAAGCCGCTCCATGACCAGAACAGCCACGGCGCCGACACCATCCGCATGTGGGGCATCACCGACTACGACTTCTCGGGAGACAACAGCGGCGTGCACCAGCACCGCGGACGCGTCGCCCTTCCCCGGAGAGGCGGCAGCAATCCCGTCTCGAGCACTCCCGACGACCTCATACCGCTGCGCGAGGCGGACGAGGATGACGACGACCGCCCGAGCTCTGGCGTGCACCAGGTGCGTCACCGGAGCCGATAGATATGCACACCCGCTTCATTGCCCGTTCACCGGGAATATGCGCGCGTGCTACGCTGTAGAAAATGACTCCACAACTATCCTTCGAGGTCGTCGGCGGCGTCGCCAAGGTGGCTAATCCCATCTCGGTCTACCAGCCGCCCGAGGAGGTGCGCGACATCACGTACGAGTGGCAGAAGGACGAGCAGATCGGCGACACCAACCTGCACCAGAGCTGCGAGGAGCTCAACGGGATGAGCATCATCGAGGCGGACAACGAGTACCAGCGCAACTGGCTCTCGTGGAGCCCGCCGCCCTCGAACGACCCGGAGGAGGACTGGCGCTGGACCGGCACGCGGCCCATCACCCGCAACAAGATCATCAGCACCGCAGCCCACCTGACCCAGAAGCTGAACGCCCCGAGCGTCTTCGCGCAGAACGACAGCGACGAGGAGGACCAGATATGGGGGGAGGTGGCCGAGCTCCTGCTCGAATACAACATCCGCCGCAGCGACTACGAGGAAAGCTTCCTCTACGGCGTGATATCGGGCCTCGTGAACG
>ERZ1292629.579-Hain-H43-01um-R1-579-length-40208-cov-7_pt1 | contig 40208 bp, 61 predicted proteins | sample MGYA00564399_ERZ1292629 | MGnify/ENA primary metagenome ERZ1292629 (study PRJEB36523, sample SAMEA6512636) | groundwater metagenome | collected 2019-01-08 | study: AquaDiva: Metagenomics assemblies of 32 groundwater samples
GCATAGTACTTACAAACCCGGCGGCAAAACCTCTTAAGGCTCTCTTAGTTACTCGTTCTAAAGTTAACATATTATTTTATTAAACTAATAAGCTTAGTTAATACTGATAATAAACTCTTTAATGTTTGCAATATTCCCATAGCGTCTTGTGACGCAATTCCATTGAAGTAGGGGAGTGGATCAATAGCGCCGAAGTAACCATTTTTATCTTCTAAGTTATACCAAGTCCAATCATTCTCACCTTTAAGTTGAGGTTTCAATGCAAAATGAAGGTGATCCCCGGTGGAAAGTCCCGTGCTATCCGCATACCCGATAATGTCTCCTGGGCCGATCTTCTGACCGACTCTTACGGGAATGTCTTTTATAAGGTGCCAATAAATTGTTTTGAAATATATCTCTTGTCCTTTATATTCGTAAGGCTGTAATGTCCTTAATACCACCCCATAACCTTCTTTCGCGTCACTTCCCGCGTAAACGACTTCTCCTTCATGGGTAGCATAAACCGGTTGTCCATGACGAGCATAAAGGTCAATTCCCGTGTGTCCTTTAAATACGACACCGTTGTCTTTATAGTAATCTAAGTACTTAGTTTCTCCGAACTTTTGTGTTACTTCGTGCGGTCTGATTGGATAGAATAATCGAAATTGGTTCATGTTACTTGAGTTTAACTTCTAAGAAACTTACCAACTTAGTAATTGCTACTTCTAAGTTTTTACCTTGTTCGGTTGAATGGTCTAGGTGGTTATTTATGGTCTTGCTGAAATCTTTAGATAGGGAATAGTTTATATACAGGGAAAACAACGCGACTGTCGCGAGCCCTCCGTCTATCAAAAGCTTGAGTGTTGTTTCCTCCATTATAAATTCTTAAATTTATTAGCGAATAAACTTTCCATACTGGATTTGTACGGGTCTCCAGGCGGTATTTTCTCTATAATCTTTTTTACTGTCATCCAGTCTCCTTTGTTAGCAGCGGCTTCTATATCCATTTGGTGTTGAGGTCTCAGCTCCTCTTTAATTCCCAAAATAGTTCTTGGATCAATTCCCACTTTGTCGAGGTGTTCTCCCATCGTTTTTATTCCTTTATCGCCGAGAAATTGGAGTTTATTGCCAACTTTATACAATATCTGGCCCCCTACTGTTTTAATTGGGGTCACTGTGGCATTCCATAGTGAAGTCCAGAAATTACCAAACCCTCCCTTATAACCTGCTTCAGTCAATGCTTTTATACCAACGTCCTCTAATTGCTTCAGGTTGGCATAATCCCTATATGCCTCCCTTATATTTAAATCCTTGAGGGACGTATATGTCTTTAACCTAATAGCGTCGGCCATATCCGCCTTGAGCATGTTTATCTCGTTTGCAACATCTTGTCCTTTAAATATCTTGGCTGGGGTGAACTTATCTAACGAAGTTTTTATTTTATTGGCGCTTAATAGATCAGCGGACTTGAAATTAGCATAATCTTCCTGAAGTGATTCGAATGCTCTTTGAAATGCTGCCTTACGAGCCGGTTCGGCTTCGGATACCACCGTTTCTTCTGCTAGTTTGAATAATTCTTCCTTGGTTATTTTATCAGGAGAACTTTTCAATGCCGGCTCCACTCTATTTTTCCACAAGTGCATTTTCTCTACTCCAACCTGTCGGCCTATCATCTTTTCTGTACCCATTACTCCTCTCTCAATAGCTGACTCGCTTGCAAGTTTAGGAGCGTGTTCGTCTAGTATTTTTATTTGTTCCTGTATTTTCGTAAATTCAGAAGTCCCTTTTGCTTTTGCTAGTTCGTCCTGTAAGAACTTCTTATTTATCTGGTAATTCTGTAACAATCGAGCTTCATTTTGACTTTTAGAAAAAGCAGTTTCGTATAGTTTCTCTCCCGTCTTGGCCGTTGCCTTACCGACACCTCGTACGCCCGCTAATGTTTTTTGTCCTGTTTTTAGCGCAGTATCACCCAATTTTACGGCGGTTCTTGATACTCCTTCAGCCAGTAAGATATTACCTGCTATCTCACCTGACGCCACCGCGCTGTCGAGCGCTTCTGTTATGACTTTGGCTACCTTCGGATGGGTCTTCTCTAGTCTGACAATTGCTTCAGATACAGGGGAGATAAATCTAGCCGCGCCTCGAACACCAGCGCCCACAGCACCACCTAACGCCCCGAGTGCCGTCTCACCTCCTGGGAGTGTTTTTACCCCTTCCATGACCACATCTCCGATAGCCCCGAAGGGTTGGGCAGCGGCCTGTATGCCGGTCGTAACAGCACTCTTTCCCGTTACCCCCGTTGGGGTTGTAAGCAGGTTCGACATCGTTTGGCCTCGCTGTGATATTCTTTGTCCTGCTCTTTGGAGAAAACCGGGCTTTTGAGGGGGTTCTTCATAAGGGGTACCCCTTCCGTCAACAAAATATTGGCTAAACTCGTCGTCAGCGTTTATATCTACGTTCGGCATATCCGAATCGCTTTCTCTACTTGTAAGATATTTGCTAAATTCGTCTTCCATTTTATTTGAAAGTTATTATATAACCGTCTGTAACGGCCTTCTCGTAGGTAACTCGACTAAGGCTACCTTCTGCCGACTTTCCTGTCTTCAAATTGCGTATTACTACTGGAGCTTCCAGTCCACCAGCAAAAGCGAACACAGCTCTGATATTTTTCAATTCTTGTATAGCGGCAGTATCTGAAAGAAACGGTTTGCTCAAAGTAGACGCGGATTTACTAAGTATTTCCATTTCTCGGTCCGTTATGGTTCCTTGGCCTTTTAATTTCTCTCTAGAGTTTAAGTCAATAGCGGCCTTCAACTGCTCAATTTGCGACTGCACTGCCCTTGTCTTTGTAAATGGCACATAACCGAGAACTCCCGAAAGTCCGGTAGCATATTCGAGGGCTTTTTGATTAGAAAGCAGGCTGTTTACCTGGTTATAGTACTTCAACGCTTCACTCTGCTTTTTCTGTTCCACAGCGATTTCTTCCCCAGTCTTAAAGGGTGTGTCCTTTAGAGCGAGGATAATATCATTTCGCAATGCTTGGTTTCCAACTCCTGTGATATCACTTAGTTTTGCCTCACCTCGTGCTACTTTTTGCGCCCAGGCGTCTACTAGAGGGTCGGTTGAGAACTTCTTAGGTTCTATTGGAGGAGGAGGAATAACCTTAGGTTCTGCGGCTGAGGCTATTGTTGGTTTAAGAGCGGCAGAAATTGTTGCGACAGCCTTACTACCTAGAGTCTTCTTTAATTTCTCCATATCCAGGGATTGTTTGAAAGCTTCCTTTTGAATTGTCTGTTGCAGATCCGCCGCCTTCTCCGCTTGGTCTAAAATAAACTTCAACTGGTCCTGTTTGATTCCCTGTTCCGCTTTCATTGTACTGACCGCTTGTTGGGCAGCACTTTGTGCTTGGGAGAGAACCTCGTCATGCAGTCCTTGATAAACCTTGAGAGCATTTATTCTATTATTTAGCTTTCCTTCGTAGTCGTTTCCGACCTTTGCGACCTTCCTTGACTTCAGTGATTCAGACAGCCACGGATTTGTCTCCACCGCCGAGATTTCCTTATCTCTTTGATTGGCAATATCTTCTATTTCTTTATTTACCTCTGCCACTTTAGCTTTTATCTGGGCGAAACCTGTTTGATTGAGTATTTCCGTTACGAAGTCTTGCACTGACTTTTGAGGAGCGATTGCAAACGCTTCTGCGAATTTGTCTGGAGAGAACCCGTAAAGTTGCAGGGTCTCATTAAAAGCGTCCTGCGGAGTCTTCGCTCCCGGGAGAGTTGTCCCTCTGGCGCTACCTAGTTGAGTCAGAGTTGCATTAATGTCTTCTACCGACATTCTTCCCCCCATTGCTTCATAAATTTGTTGGGGGTCTTCGATTCCTTGATTCACTAGGTCGTAGACTGCTTGGGAGTCCACAGTGACGCCCTCTGGAACACCAGAGACTTTTGGTGCCGCTTGCATTTCAGCCTGTGGTGTTATTGTTAGAACTTCCCCTGGGTAAATTAGATTTGGATTCCCAGAACGATATCCTGAAATATCTGCGGCGTTTACACCGAGTCTCGCTGCTATTGTGTTAATAGTATCTCCCGCCTGAACTGTGTAGTTCTCGGGTTTAAGTATATCTTGGATAAGCCCCTTGTCCTGTGGGGCCACACTCTCGAGATAAGGGTTGACCACGGCAGAACCCTGGCCGGAGCTTCGTAATTGCTCTGCTTTTTGAGTTATAACGTCTCTTCTTGCTTTTTCTTCATTATATCTTTGCAAGTCTGCAAAATATCTAGTTGTATCAGTAAAATCACCCTGAATGTAGTTCCTCACGTCAGGCATTGCAAATTGATCTTGCGGCGGTACTTGCTGTTGCGGAGATACTTGTGGAGACGGCGCGCTAACGACAGGTGGAGGCATCACAGGAGAAGGGGAGACGACAGGACTTACTGGAGCGGCAGGTGGCACTACAGGAGGAGCCACTGGTGCTTGTTGCACAGGGGTGGCCACTGGTGTTACGAGTTTCTGCAGTAGCGAGGTGTTCTGTTGGGCCGACCCTCCGTAGGTAGCGGCACTTCCCAGCCCATATTGCTCGTAGAGTTTACCTCTTTCTTGCAGAGAGGGGAGACTCTTGCCTACCGATTGAAAATATTCGTATAAATTTGTTGGGTTTGCCATATATTTTATCTAAAATTGATCCCTCTTTATAATATCATTGTAATAATCTCCTCCGACCACATCAAACCTCTCCCAAATACCTCTATTCTTAGTTTGGTACATCGCTTGTTCACCCTCAGTCCTCTTATTTAGATTCTCCAAAGAATCAACGGCTCTCTGGTGGTAGTAAGTAGCCTCTGTCGGTCGTTTTTCTCTCAACATGGCATAACTCATAGCTTCACTAACAATAGCTTCGTTGCCTTCCTCTTCGTAACCAGAAAATATTGTGGTCTCACCAGGAACGCTCTTATCCATCGGTGCGGGAGTGTACTGACCATAAGCAACCAATGTCCCTGTGACACCCGAGTTCGGGTTTATATATACAAGTCGTCCGTAATCAGAATAAATCTTATCCGAACCTTGAGGATTTTCTTCTAAATAATTCTGGTAATCCTCGAAATTTATCTTTTGGAATCTCTCTGTCCCCACCTTAATAAATCTGAAGCTGTCTGCCTTGTATCCTTCGAATGAATACTCGTCCGAGTTCGTTCCAGCCCCCGTGGCGAAGGTTGTCGAAACCCGCCCCTCTGTCATAGGAAACTTTTTATAAGAGCTTGCCCACATATAGGCATCATTGAGCCAGTCTCCGAGGATAGTGTCTGTGTAATAGGCGAGAGTGGTGGACGCTCCAAGCCTTACCAATACTTCGCCTTTCATGTCTCCTAAAGTTTGTAATGCCATGTTTATTTCTCTAATTTAATAATTCTATTTTCCAACTCCTCAACTTTTTCTACTAAAAATCGTGTCAATAATAGAGCGTCATTCTCCATATTTAAAATCTCTCCGGCAGTTGCTTCCCTTCCGAGGTATTTTTTTAAATGTTCTTTTGTTTTATTTTTGTTCTCTGGTTTCATTAGAGTGAAACTTGAAATAATCTTACACTTCCGACTGTACCATCTACGCCATCCGACCCGGTTGCTCCACCTCCTCCACCGGTACCACCTCTTCCTTTCGTCCCTAAGGTTGCCGTAATAGAACCATTATTGGTTAATGTATTGTAAACTAAAATAACTTGTCCTCCGCATCCACCTCCGCCACCTCCGCCGCCCCCACGACCGCCTCCTGGGGTATCTCCACCACGGCCACCGTTCCCCCCATTGGCAGTAATCGAACCAGTAGAAGTTATTACAATCTTTTTTGCATAAACAGCAACTATTCCTCCGGCGGAACCTCCTCCACCACCTCCGCTACCAGAACCAGCACCTCCATTTCCACCCCCACCCCCACCGCCTCCAGCAGCGGCGGAATTATCGAATTTTACAGTTGAACCTGTAGTCCCGATATCCAATAGCGTAGATAAGTGCCAGTTTGCAATCAATTTTACGTTTGACGTCGTGGCCGTTCCTCCGCCTCCACCCGCGCCACCCGCGCCACCGGTACCTGCTCCTCCTGCACCACCGGTTGAACCATTACTTCCAACAGAATTAGACGTATTCGCTCCGGCTGTTCCCGGACTTCCGTCGTTAGGACTTCCACCCGCCCCTCCATCTCCACCAGCTGCACTTCCTTTTAGATAGCCATCAGCTAGGGCGGCACCACCAGCGCCAAGCGCAGGGTTACCAGTATCCAAACCATCACCTCCATTGTTTCCGTTTCTCACGACGGTTCCTTCTATCCTAAGTGTCCCATTACAAAATATCCTATACCCTGCCGGGTTAAATGTATTGCTCGTCGAGACTGTGAGGTCTGTATAATATTTATCAGCCGTAAGAGTGACATTCCCCGAAGTGACTAAAGACCCGTCAGATCCATCTCCAAAAGAGAATATTCCATCATCCGTCACTGTGTAAACAGAGGTCTCACCACCGATTTGTGGAGATACAAGAGTCACTCCTGTGGGGGAGACTCTGCTCTGGCCCGCAATCAATTGGGCATTGTTCTGGGGCGGATTCGTAGCCAAAACTGGCTGGTCCACAACTATTTCGTTTGTAATGACTTTATCGGCCATGTTTAATGTTCATAATTACCATCCGAGAGATACGTCGTTATCGCTAAAATTTCCGGTGAAGTGTTGGACGTTGGGTTTAATTCAACCCCGACCTCGTAAACTGTCGCTTGTCTTCCTATTGTAAATTCGGCGCCGGTAGAATCTGCTGTTGAATAGGTCGTACTCCCGTCTCCGAGCACAGCATAGCTCCATGCAGTCTCACCATCCATCCTGAATTTAGACGAAATTGACGTTCCTGACGGTAGGGGATTCATCAAAACCTTAATTGAACTGAAATATTTTTTTAAATGGGGTGTTCCTCCGTCAAATTCCAGTCCCTCGTAAACCCCCGTGGCTTTTGTGGTCGTGCTAGAGGAGTCTACCTTGTATGTTGTCGTAGAGCCGTCAGTAAGGGTGTATGAAGCCAAGACATCACCACTCACCGTGGCAATAGCGCCCACTTCCCCCACCGTCGAGCCTGCGACTGCCCCTGTGAGCCTGTAGTCGTAAGTTAAAGCCACTGACCTGTTCTTCCCTCGCTTGCCGTAGCTCCAGACTCCAGGATAGGTACCACCATGTGAGGCTAATAATGCTTTGCCTTCTTCCAGTGACACCGCTCCGGGGTTGGTAGTTCCGCCTCCAGGTATCGAATGTAGTAAAATTGCGTTAGTAAAGTCCGAGAAGAAGATATCTCCGTCGCTTCCGCCCTGTAATATCATCATCTCTCCTGTAATGAGGGCGTTTACCCCCTTAACAGGTATCCTTTTCTTTTGAACCCAATTGGTCGCCGTTGCTATCCAACTCCATAAATGACCTTCTTCGGCATTATCTGACCTGTAGGAGCCTAAAATAACGTAGTCGTCTCGTTCCTCAAGACATTTAACAATGTTGCCTGGTCGTATGTTCATTACCGACACCTCATAATTACCGTCATAGTCTATCGTGGCGAGACTCTCTAGGTTCGCTATCATCAACTGTCCGTTGGCCTGAGCCATTGTATGCCAAGCAGCGCTATTTAGCGTCGTTTTATAGTCTTGTGTGGCTACTCCAGCAGCCCACGGGACGGCTAATGACCCATTCATAGCAGCTCGGGCCACCGAAGTAGCTGTTGCCCAAACTAGATAGTTGTTTCCGTCACTTAGTTTCCATTCTGCTGCGCCTTTTATTGCTCCATTTTCGTCACTGTAAGCAAAATTCCATGCTCCGTCTCCGCTTCTAGCCCAGATACTACCGGCAGAACCAAAACAATAAGTTGTCCCATCCGACGCAGGAACCATAAATCTAATTAAATCGCTCATGGCCGCAGGTGTAACATCTGCCATAGTCTGTTTGCATGTGAGAGAATCGGCTTTTTTATGAATATCTAACGCATAACCATGTTTAAAACTTCCGGGGATACCCTTATCGTTCTCGTCACTGATTCCCCCTCTAAATGATTTTATTACGTATGAAAGCATTGTTTAGTAATCAAATTTATCAAAATCCACTTTAAAATATTTTCCTCTGAAAAAATACTTGTCCGCTTCGCTTAATCGGACTTTCTTCCAGTCGCACTCTTTATAAAATTTTAGGAAAGCGTCTTTAAATTGGTTGTGCCTTAACACCATTAATAAAATGCGTCTCCATAATCTGACTCTCCCCTTCATGTCTCCAATTATCTCAGCATGTTCCAAGATATTCATGCCGTATCCAAAACATTTTATCGGGTTGAACCATTTGTAAAAGAATTGGACTATCCATTGAACACGAAACCTATACGAATCGTCTTCTTGTAAGATATAAGTTAACAGGTCTCGAAGCTTGTATGAATTTTCTCCAGGTACGGCCACTGTCCAAGCTCTGTATATCTCTCTTACCGCAGGAACCATTGCTCTGGGCGGAACCATGTCGTATTTGTGGTCGTCTAGCATTATAAATATCCTATGGAACACTTTGTCTTTCAATTCCTGTGCGACGGCCCATTCTTGCCTGCCGCTTTCTAGTTCCGCCCACGCCCAGTTAAAGATCTGATTCTTCACCTCGTGTTTGAGTTTCGAGAGTTTACCAAATAACAGGTAACCTCTGGGGAAACCAGGAAATTTATACTTCTCTCCCTCCATTTGCATGCAAATCACGCCGTCTATTGTCATTACTTTAGCCTGCACTGCTTCACCCGTCTTCCAATAGCGGACCATTTCCATAGTTGCTGGTGTCTTTCCTAACATTTTAAAGTACCATCGCTTCAGTTTTATATACATAATTTCTTTTCAGCTCATCTGCTGACGTGTGGGGTTGTTTGCGTCAGCTTACAACCCCACAGACGAGCTATCTAGCTAATAAGTTAGAAGCTTCCAAACAATACAGCACCAAACTTTCTCCTCTGCTTTGGAACTTTCGCTCCGAAGAGGAAGAGTCCTTGGTACTTCTTAGCGAACTGGTTCTCAGCGTCAACAACTCGTGATTCTGACCACTTATCTGCGTAGGTCATCATCGCGGTGTGGTTAGCTGGGATAACATATCCAGTTACACCGGCAGTTTCTGCCAAGTCAGCACCAAAGCTGGCGGCTGTTGCGCGCCCTGCTCTAGTAGAGACTCTTGCACCTGCGGCACTGTATACGTCGAATCCGCCAAATCTCATTACCCTTCCGTTCAACACAGTACCAGAGTAAATCTCTGCGATACCTGTCGGCTGAAGTTCTGCAGCTTGTCTCAACATAGTGATACATGCCGGAGGAACGGTAATCTTTCTACTTTCTGCTGGGATCTCATTCTCGTCTAAAGCCTGAGCCAAAAGTGTGGCCTGGTCGTAGACAGTAGCAGCAGTTACCGCGGTAGCGATAGCGGCTTGAATTTCCCAACCCAATGAAGTCATGGTTAAGAGAGAAGCGTCTCCTGCCCCATACTTAGGGAAAGAAATGCCGTCTCCACCGAACAAACCTCTCAAGGTGTGTCCTTCTGCGAAGTCTGAACCACTTACTGCCTCGTCCCACTCGGTCAACGTCGCAACCATGGTATTTGTAATACCAGAAATGCGGTACCAAGGAGAAACAAAGGCGGCTGTAGATACCAATCTAAAACCTTTGTAAAGATCAGTATTTGAAAAACCAGTCATATAAAGAGAACCGTCTCTTGGGTTTTCAAACGGAGTAGGACCGCTATTTCCGTCTCCTCCGCCTTCTGCGTTTGTGGAAATAGTAACTGTACCTCCTGTCGCTGACGTTGCGATAGAAGCCATTGTCTGTCCCGAACCTCTTACAAAGAAGTCAGTACCAATCCAGCTACCAGCTTTGGTTTCTGAACCGAACTTATCCAATACATAGGTATCGATCGTTTTCTCAAGAACATTGGAAGCGTCCCTAAGAAGATTCTCAGGAATGTCCTGCCCGTAAGTAAACAAATCCTCAAGTCTATCAAGAGAGAAGTTGTAATACTTCCTCTTTTCAACTACTAACTGGTCTTCTGTATCAATAATTGTCTCAGAAGACATATCGGAACCAACTGCATAGTCTGATAACAAAATACTATTTAGGAAAGAGAGTATATTTACTCTATCCCCAGGCTTCTTAATTTCGCCTTCGTAGTCTTTGTTGACTATACCCTCGAAAACAGCGTTCTGATAGACCCTAGAAAGGGTCTTAGAAGCGAACTGTTCTCCAAAATTACTTAAAGTCATTTATTTTTATGTTCTCTTTCGACCGGAGGTTAGATTTTGATTTGGCCTTTTTTTAACATATCCGTGTACTTCCTATAATTGGTTTCTCGGAGCTGTTTGACCTCATCTACTGTCATGCCGGTTGTTGGAGGAGTTTTCGAACCACCTGTTGGCTTTTCTAACCCTTTTCTTTGAGGGTTTATTAGACCCTTTTCAATGAGAAAGGCTTTCGCCGCAGTCTTTAGATTCATTCCTTTGTTATCTTCGTCTTCGCGGAATTTTTCGAACTCCGGCCAAGACTCTTTTAACTCGGGGTGATTTTCTATGACTTCGGCTCTGGCGAGTTTAGACTTTATATCTCTAATCTCGTCTTTAAGCTTAACAGCGTCCTCTTCTCCCGACCCTCCTACTTCAAGAGTAACATTATTATTTTCTAATTCTTTCACTCTTCCTTCTGCCTTTTTAGCTCGTTCGAAATTCTGTGAGCTTACTTCGGCCTTATGCTTGAGATCCTCTAATTCCGCTTGGGAAATAGTAATCTCTTCGACTTTAGGAGTCGTAACCTCGGGAGTATTTTGTGTCTCCGGAACCACTACTTCATTTTCCATTTTATGAGTTGGAATTACTCTAATAAGTGACCTTTTAACGACATGTCGAGGTCGATTTTTTAAGCTAACGTAACTACTGGAATATAATAATCTCCGTCGGTTAAGTTATCGGCACTATCTACAATACTTACTTTTATATATCCTTTAGTCGTAGACGATCCCGCCGCTCCTGATACTATCGGATAAGTCAAAAGGAGATCGTCGGATGAGGTCGAAGCTCCTGTAATTGTGAAGAAAGTTACACTCGTATCCGCACCTCCCGACACCGGCATAGAGAAAGGTATTGCACCTGTAGCAGGAACGCTACTTGAATTAATGTACACTGGTTTGCTTGCGGTCATAGTTATCGAAGCAAGTTGACTGCTAGAATCTACATATGGAATCTGGCTGGCGGTTACGGGAAGTTTAGTCGCAGCTCGGACCTTGTTCCCTATGATCATCGCTCCCGCATCGGCCTCTGCTCTCACTGCGTCTGCTGAAGGTGAGGACATTTTTTTTAATTTAATCTGCTAATCTTATTCTCCAAATCTCCTATGCTATTTATACCCAAATCCTTTAGTGTCTTATAGAGAGCCAGTAAATTATCTCTTTCATTCACAAACGGCCTCAGGGTTTCCACCGCTGGCTTCTCGATTAAATCGTCTATTTTATCTTCTATTTTTTTTCTAGCCATATTATTTTCTTTTCTTAGTCCTTTTAACTTTCTTCGACCCCATCATTCTCTTCATCTCTTTGTCGCTCATCATTTTGCCGTTAGGCATCATATGTTTTCCGTTCATTTTTTTAATTTACTTGGTAATTTCTTAATACTTTTTGTTTCTTTCGACCACTTCTTAGCTATCTTAGGGTGTTTCGCATACATATATTTGGCCTGGGCTTTGGATTTAAACGGCATTTATTTGTTGGTTAAGATAAGTCTCAAGAGCTTCTTTTTCTTGTAATGGACTATCTATGGCTTGTAATAACACTTTATAGACTGTGTGATACGGTATCAATTCGGCTTTTTTGACGTTCTCCATATCCAAATTCTTCCACTTCCCTTCAATTACAGTGACTTGTGTCTGCAAGAACTTCTTTATATCTTCAACGGTCAAGTTTTCTTTGGAAAGAATCTTATCGTAATTTTGAAACACAACCTTTTCCTCTTTAGACAAGTCTTCCAAGCTCTCTATACCCTTCCTTTGTAGCAACTTTGCAAGTAATCCTTTCATAAACTAAAAGGCGAACACCTGATAATGTGTTCGCCTTTGTAGTGGTTAGAACTTAACTATATTATAACACTTCTATGCCCCTACTCCAAGTAATGACATTCCAGTGAATTTCCTTGAAGTTGACGTGTCTCCTCCACCTGCCGCCGCATGCACTAAAACTAATTTAGGATCAGAAGACGTTCCAGTCTGATCTGCCATATATCCGGTACAACCGTTATTAGCTAACGGTGCGCTACTTGTAGTATCTTTGTTATATCTAAAACCCAAGAAACCAATTAAAGACGCCCAAGCAGATATGTAAGTTATTCCAGCCGCGCTTATTGTAAAGTCATTATACACTCCGTTTGTAGACGTCCAAGAAGCGATCGTCTTATTTGCATATACGGTTGTTCCAAATTGGTCAAAGTCCCCAACAACAAAAGTATTAGTAGAAGCTGGCGTAAAACTAACGATATCGATACTATCGGTATCACCAGCAGCCGGAGCCCCACCGTCTCCTGCGACAGAAAATGTTGCGCTACTTATTACGTCTGCCCCGATTGAAGAAATATTAAATCCGAATCCGCTTCTAGAAATTGTATAAGTAGGTGTTTCAAAACCATGAATAATTATATTCGGATTGGCTGCCGACATTGCCACTGAGGTACCAGCACTCGCGTCATGAACAGTTGAATAAACTGTTCCTGAATTAGTTATACGCCCGTCACAAGGAGTACTCTCGCCTGCTACAGGGTAGAAGGTTGATGTTGTATTTCCAATACTTCCTTTAATTATCTGAGCGTTTTCTTTCCCGACTGCTTTGACATTATAGAATAACGTATCTAAGACAGCCTGTTTTGGATCTTCTCTCCAATGAGATTGTTTTGGCTCTCCAGTCTTTTCGTCAACCCATTCTCTTATAATGGTCCCATTTGGGTCACTAACCAAAACCGGCGGATTGAAAATCCTAAATCTTTCTATTTCAACTGTGCCATTTGTTCCAAATCCTAACTGTTTACCATTTTTCCAACCTTTAGCAAATAATTCAATACCAGATTGTCCATTTACCAATATCTGTTTTATCGGTCCTATTATTTCTATTTGAAAATTGTCTCTGATATAGATACCCGAACAGTCCAACTTAGATATTTCAACGGACTTTATATCTGCCTTTTCTAAAGGTGTTTTGTTAACAAGTTTAGATTCAATTGTTATGAGTTTTTCGTCCATAAGATATTACTAAACTTCTTTCGAGAATAAAGCGCTTACGTATACTGTAGTTCCAGTTATGTCGTTCATGTCCGCTGTCCAAGTAGCCGCTGCTGTTTCTTGTGGAAATGGCACAGGCAACGCTACACCTGCGGTTCCGTTAGCTGGAATTTGTAAGGTCATTAGCACGCTATTAGCAGTTCCTGATCGAATATCTACTGTTGCGGCAGCGTCTGAACTGTTAGCACCCATAACATAGATTAGGTCGTTGAATGTGCTTGCGGCCGAGACTAACAAAGTCGTCTCTGTTCCTGTAGTGAGGGTAGCTGTAGCTGTTGTAAGCAAATCTCTGACTTGAACAGGTCTTATGAGTGTTCTTCCGATATCATCGCACGAGGCGGAAACTATATCACCATCCGCTACTGCTGCAGGATTAGTTATCCTCGCAATACCTCCTCGTTTAATTGGGGCTGAACCATCATCTGCCGCATCTGCTACGGTTACACCCGTCACTACTGTTGAGGTGATAGAACCCGTCACAGATACTGAACCTGAAATTGGGGTTGTATCTCTATATGTACCGTCTGTGTTAACCGAATATGTAGCGATTGTTCCTGTTGACCCTGTAACATATGTGCTCCACGTAGAGCCTGATACCTGCTCCACAGGGACTGAGGACGCTCTTAATTCACTGTCTGTCAGGCCGGAACCACCAGTTTCAAGAGACACTCTTAACCTATTGTCCGCATTTATTATTCCTGTGACAGCAGTTGAACCAAAAGCTCCTATAACATAGACGCTATCGGTAGCACCGCTCACTTGCTGTACATCAAGGTGAGCTGCTCTTAATTCTGTATCCGTCAAGCTACTACCTCCTGTAGGAAGTTCTACTTTCAATCTTCCGTCTGGATTCGTAAGTTCAGCATAGGCTGACTGATTGAATCCCTTTATTGTGAAAAAATCGTGTTTCATTTTATTTACTAATTAATAATTTTTAATTTACTATTTATAACTAACTGTTAAATCTGCTCCTGCCGCACCTGTAGTTACTAACACAAGACCTGATGTAAACGCTACATCGTATAGAAAATCATTCGTACTTAATGTTGTATCTATCTCCGCAATTTTAGAACCTTCCCCTACTAAGTCGGCATAGAGTGCTGCGATACTTGTTGTCCCCTTCTTATTTATTGTAACCGTATGCAGAACACCTGCCCCGCTTTTAATCACTGTACTGGTTGTTGCCCCTGTGACATTGATAAAAGAGTTAGACTCACCTACCGTCCATGTTCCTGATTGGGTAGCACTCAATGTACCACTTACGGGTTGTGTTACCGCAGAACCATCCACGATAACAGTACCATCTACCTTACTTACCTTGACTATCTTCGTCCCACTACCTCCTCCGCTGACTAGTACTTCAAGACTGACCGGCTTACCATTCATGTCTCTTAGTTGAACTGGTAGAGGATTGTTTATATCACCAATTATTCCCACATTGCCCGTAACGTTCATACTATCGGGCATTATGATCTCAGGAATTTTTATTTCAGGAATTATCGGTGTATCTATTTTCGGTATGTTCACTGTAACTTTAGGCTCTGGAACATTTATCGTTGGTAATTCAATCTTTGGTATTTTAATATTCGGTATCTTTATTTCAGGTATTTTAATTTCCGGAATAATTGGTGTTTCTATCTTAGGAACCTCTATCTTGACCCCCTTAATGGCCTCCAAAACACTCTCAGTTGAGAGTTTAGATTCTTTAATGGCGTCTATCACCTCTTGGTGCATTGAAGCCAACATTGCCAATTCTTCTTGTTTATCTATCTTGTCCATTTAATTAAAACATTGCTTGTTCTATTCCCTTCATTAAACCTTGATCTTGAGCCGGGGTGGCTGGTACAGCTTCAGGTAACTGTGCTATTGGTCCCACCTGCCCTGGTTGCATTGGAGATAATTGCTGTTGTGGCTGTTGCGACTCGGCTTCTTTAACCATTCTCAATTCTTCAGGAGTGAGATCGAGTATCTCTAACATTCTCTTCTGTGCTATTTCTCTCAAAGCCAAATTGTTAGGGAATTGTTGGAGCAAGAACATAAACTTTTGTATCCCCTTAGTTTGTTCCATTTCATGTTCGGAAGAAGAACTAATTGTAGGTTCATATCCGGCTTCTGATACCCATTCAGTAGAAAAAACTCTTTTAGGAAATACCTTGCCTTCCCTAGAGAGTTTTCTAAGACTTAACGACTTCGGAGGATTAGCATGCATTAATTCCGCCCACTTTGTACAAAGTTCAAACCAAGCCATTCTATAGAATTTAGCCATTGCGATAGTTCTTTCTACGGCCTTGCCCACAAGAACATTTACTTCTCCGAGAGTTTGGACTCCAGGTTCAGCTGTGCCTTTTTCCATGGCGGTGGCTCCTGTGCCTCTTTCTACTATTTGGGTAAGGATACTTATAGCATTGAATGTATCGTCAAGACCAGAAACCTCCACTGGTTTAATGACTTTGTTTATGTCGTCACCCGGAGGAGCTGGAAGCATAACTCCCGGGCCTGGCTGATATGTTTGTGGCGTATAGTTCTGCCCCGGAAGGAACCAGTGCATTTGGAAGTTTTTGAGTGTTCGGTTTTCTATAAGCTGGGAGAACCAGACATTCAATACTTTGTTGGGGACTCGTACCAGATCAGCAACAGAATCAGCATATACGTCGTTGGTCTCGGGATCTTCACTCCATACTACAAAAGGCCAGAAGTCTACCCCTATAAGATCTTCCAGTTTTTCATTCATTAGTTCAACCGCGTCGTCAGCATAGACAACCACTCTTCTTTCCCAATCTTTTTTCTTTTCGTCCCAAATGGTCGTGTAGTGTTCGGTCAGGTTTACTAAACAATCACCGCCTGCGAATAGCGGAAATTCACTATTACCTATACCCATGGTTTTCATTCTCTCCATTTTCTCTTCCCACTCCTTTCGACTCTCTTCGGAGTGTTGCACACCTGGGGGAGAGTTCTTCCATATCTTCAAACTATCTTTACCTTCTTTCGAATATCTGTCGTCGGCTAGTATCTCTCTAATTGATCTAAATATATTTTGTTGAATTATAAACCTGGCACTTTCTATATTACCTGTCGACATTAGAGGGTCAAAAGACGTGTCGTAAATATCTAAGGCGTCTATAGTGACACCTCTATCGTCGAGGTTAAGCTTCTTGGTCCCGATACCATAGAGAAGAACGTTCTTCTTATCAAGAATGTCCGTAAGTTCCAATTTTCTTTCCCTTGCTGTGGTGTCCCAAATTTCCTGAAATATAATTTCCTTATCTTCGTCTCCGCTTAATTCTTTCCAATCCACCTGAGGAGGGTTATCTATCTTTGAGAGGAGGGTCTTAATGGTCTCTTTCATTAACGGAATATTTACCGCTTGTCTTTGAGTTAATCTATTGGTCTGAACTTTGTTTCTAAAAAGTTCGTAGTTATCGTTCCAATCTTCGTGCTTGTGTTGCTGAATCTCATTGGCCGCTTTTTTCTCGGCCTTTAATTTCAACATTAACTCAGAATCTATCCATGTTGCACTTGAGATATCATATGCCATAGTTTTTTGTAAAATAAAAAGGTGACGACCTAATGTCGCCACCTTTGTTTTGGTTTGGCTATTTATATTTATAATTATACTACTTTTTTAATTCCGCAACAAGTTTAATTGATCTCATTGCGTCGGCGGGACATATTCCTTTTCCGTTCTTAAAATCTTCATAGACAAATTTGTGCAAATCTTCCAGGGACAGATTTTCTTTATCTGATAGGTTTATCGTTGAATCGTCTATTTTAAAGGTTCTTTCAATATCTAACGACTTATCTATAGATAACAGATAGGAAACTTCAGTATTCCCAAATGTTAAATTCCCCTCAGCGCGCGCGGTGTTATTCTTGTTCTCGACCTTAGTTTTCCACATTATCTCATAGTTATCTCCAAGTATGTTGAGAAGATAGTCGAAATAGTGTATCCCTAAGTTGAATAACACGCCTCCTGACTTTGTTATATCTCCTTTCCAACCACTCCAATAACTATCGTCTCGGTGGAAATTCATACGCATAACGACTTTATCAGGAATCAGTATCTCTTTCGGCAATTTCTTTCTAAGTTGTAATACACAAAATACTGAACCGTCATTCGGCAAACTTTCTACTTCTTCAACAGATATCCCTAAAGGCTTTTCACAAAGTACTCGTTTGCCTTTTGCCAGACACGCTTTAACCATTGGAACATGTAAGTAGTTAGGTGTGCAAATTGCCACATTGTCAACGGCCTCGAATCGTTCTGACTCAAGCATTTCATTGAAGTCAATAAAATCAGGTTGTTTAGTTGCATTAATATCGCAAGTTAATAATAAGTTATCTCCTATGTGGGCGATAGCGTCCCTGTGTCTTGGAAAAATATATCCCATTCCCACCACCGCCCAATTTTGTTTCATAGAAGTTTAAAGTTAAAAAATGCTGACATATAGCCGTCAGCGAGCTAAAAGAACTACGGCTTTTTCCCAGCCATTACACGGGCGGGGTTACCACAACACACGACACCTGGAGGAACGTCTTTCGTAACAATAGATCCGGCACCGACTCGTGAACCTTCTCCGATAGTGATACCAGGAAGGACCACAACTCCGGCACCTAGTGACGCACCTTTCTTAACTGTAGTGGTTAGCCATGCGTCACTCGTACCGGCGGGCGGATACTTGTCGTTCGTAAACGTTACTCTCGGACCTATGAAAGCGTCGTCTTCGATAATTACTCCGCTAGGAATAAAACTAAAGGCTTGGATCTTGACATTGTTCCCGATTCTGACACCTTCTCCTATCCAAACATGACTATGTATTCGGCAATTGTCTCCAATCTCGCAATCTTGAATATTGCTCAACTCTTGACGCCAAATTTTAGTTCCTTGTCCTATTTTCATAGTTTCCTCCTTGCTACCTTCTGACGTACAGTTATCTGGTTGTTACCAGGTCCGAACACCTTGTCTCGGACTGACGCTTATATTATCACGTAGCCTAGTTACCTAATTCTTTATTTAATTCTATTGCTTTTTCTAATAACGGGATATGAGCAACCTTAGTAAAATTTAAAGGATCTTTACTCAAACATTTTCCTCCAAAACCCCGGTAGCCTTTGTGCCAAATAATAGAATGGCTATCACCTATCCAAGGGTCATTTACTAATATCGACCTGACTACTTCATAGTCCCCACCTAATTCATTACATGCGTCGTATAATTGATTGAACCACGTCACCTTGAGGGCGTAATAAGAGTTCTTAGCGTGCTTGACTATCTCGGCGTCCTTTACAGACATTACTCTCTTTATAGGAGCGTCTGGGAGCATTTTAAACAATTCTTTTGCCTCGTCGTATGATTGTTTTGTTGTGCCTATTATTTGGAATAACGGCTCTGTGAAGTCTCTCCACGCTGTCGCTTCAGTTAAAAACTCACAATTATAAATTATTTTTAAATCCGGGAATCGGTCCTGTATCTTGTTAGCCGTTCCTGGCACAAACGTACTTTTAATTATAACTACCGTCCCGTCTTTCATTTTCTCGCAATAATTGTAAAGCGATTGTAAACTAACTTCTGACAAACAATTATCCAAAATATTATAAGCTAGAAAGATATACTTATTATCTAAAACTTCTTCCAGAGTATTCGGTGAGTCTTTAATATCAAAAACTTGCGCGTTAGGATAATACTGCTTTAAAACCTTACCTATGAATCCTCCACCAATTATGCCTACCCTCGTATTGTTGTTCATTGTTTACGTCTTCTAAACGGCCAATAATCTAATTGCACTCCCATAAATTTTGCGTCACCGTCAAAGTGAATCACAGTCTTACCTCCTTTAACGCCTGTAAGACCACCACTAGAAACTAAGGCGTTCATTATCTCCTGGATATTATTAAGCTGGTCCTTATCTAGAGTTCCTGTATTCTCTGTATTCTTTATTGTAATTGTTATTGTTTGGCTCATTAAATTTAAATTTCATTACATTTTTTGTCATATTTTTTATGGCATTTAGTACACAATCTTATCCAATCATCTAAATCCCTTTTGTATTTATGACTTTTATTTGCCCATTCATATTTTTTTTCTGTCTCAGAACCACAATGTTCACATCTGATCGGTTTGCCCTTATTTCTTCTTATCCAAATATGTAATGCTTGATATCCGACATCGTCGCCTCTCCACATCGGATTTCTTTCATTTTTAAATGTTCCTCTTCTAATCATATTCCGGCTCATCTTTTTCCGGATAGATTCTTTTAATTTCCAGGTTTTGCCTTTATTATTTCCTGGACGATCTTTATAAGCAATCGCCATACACTCTTTAGTACAAAATATTTTTGTCGCAAAATACCTTTTTGATTCGTTATATTTCTTTTTTAATTCTTTTTGACAGATAAAACATTGTTTCATTCTCTAATTATATACCTATTCTAAGCTAGAGTCCAATAGTTGGATAGTATCCTCCCATCGGTTGACTTTGCTTCGGCATGACAAATGCCGGCTTCTTAATGATCGAGGACAGACCGTACCTCACAGCGTCCATTAGGTGCGAATATTCATGGTCTGGCTCGTTAATTATATTCCCGTCTCGATCAGTTTTCCACATATAATTCCTGTATTCTTTTATTAAATTAACCGACCTTTTAGTAACCGATATCCTCTGATCTTGCACCAACGCTATTCCGTTACGAACCGAGTCAGCGCCTTTCTCCGCTCCGACAATGTTAACTCCGTGAAGTTTTATCTCGTCTATGCTCTTTGGCTCTGCCGAATCACCTATCACGAGTGTTTGAAAATGAGGAGAGTTCAGTATCAAATCAGCAATAGGTTTATTTAACATTCCTTTTTGATAACACTCCTCGTCTAAGATATATCCTCCATTCAAATAATATATCGCAACAATACCAGTAGGGTCATTGGAATAACCGAAGTCTAACCCCCGTCTTTCTAATCTTGCGTGGTATTCTACCTCGTCAATTATCTGCCAGTCCTTGTATATCTTACCTTCTACGTCTCCGAGTTGACCTTCACCATAAACTTTCCACCATGACTTGTTGAGTTTGTGTTGCTCGATAGACTCAACTATTCTTTTATCAAGGCCCTCGTTATCTTTGTAGGTTAGAACTATGTGGTCGACGTCGTTTCTATTTTTGATCTTATCATAGAACCAAAACTCATTTGTTGGGTTCCAGTCCATAAATATAAACCTCTTAGTTCTTATCTCCAACTGGTCAAATATCTCGTAAGAAATGTTGTTTGCCTCATTTATGAACAAACGGTCTCTTCTCGGGCCTCTCACTTTACCGGGCTGATCGGCAGAGAAGAACTCTATCTTGCTTCCGCTATCAAATGTGTAAGTGAAATCAGTTCTGTTCCATTGGTTTTCTTTGAAGAAATTATGAGTCTCCAATATGTGAATGAAATCTCTTATAGCTCCTTTCTTCAGGTGGGGCAAAGTTTCAGATACCACGCTTGTTAGAGTAGGTTTCTTATCCCCCTGTGCTAAGTGAATTAAATAGAGCAGAATACTTATCGTCTTACTGGCCGCTGTTCCCCCCTGTATCGCTCTTATTCGCTTCCCCAGACTCATTATCTTCTGCGTCGCCGTTGTTGACTTGTACATTACCAAATATTTGAATTGGTTTTCCTCCGCTAGTTACGTCAGTAGTGTTATCTTGCTTAGGGTTTCCTTCCGCCATTCTCCACACTAAATCAGTAGGGAGAGTTCCTATAAATTCTAGTCTTTCTTCTTCCGGTAAGGTTTCGAGATATTCTCTAGCCCAAGTCTTCATAGATTTAGTACCAGGTTTCATTCCTCCTGGATTACCTGACTGGCCTTTCTTGAATTGGTAACCTTTTAGCCAATCATATTGCTTTCTGTGCTGACCTTGAGTTTCTTCCATAATACTTGAACACTTTAAATTAATATTGTCTATATACTCTTAATCCAACTCTTCAACATAAACTGTAATTCCTTTAATGAATCTACCTGGTGGACAATACCTTGAACACCGTCAGGGTAATCCTTACTTGGTTTGGCGCCGTTTACTTCTAAGTCTAATGCTTTCATTTGTTCTATAAACCTGGCTACGTCTCTCTCAGCTCTAACTTTATCGTCCTCTAATCTTTTCTTCTCATTTATATCCCTGTCCTTTGGCCAGCCTTTTATTTGAGCGTCTAACGTATCTATCCTGGCTTTCATTGAGTCATGCTCTCTTCTTACGTCTTCTCGTATTTCTTGGGTCTTGAACTTCTTAAATTCCAAGTCATAGATCATTTTAGAAGTAGCGTCCAATTTACCCTTAAAATGCCCCTCTTTAGACTGTGGCCAATGTGTTGTTAATAACCTTGTAACCTCTGTAACCGCTATAATCCCCAACAATATTGTTACTATATTCATTTTCGTTTGTTAATCTTTGCAATAATTATATGCCCTAATTTCTCTTGATCTCCCCCGGGCCACGCTTCTTTGGGGAGCTTAAACTCTATAATATCATAGAAATCGTGCTTCTCCAATAGTCTCTTGTATTGGTGAGCGTGATACCCACTCGACCAGAGGAATTTCAATTGTTCCCACCAATTGCGTGAAGACATTTCGCAAAGGACAACATGACTTCTGCCAATTCTTTTCATTTCCTTTATGACTCTATCTATTTTGAAGGGACCACAGTACATTAAAGCCATATCAGATAACACAATATCGACCGAACTATCTGATAACATTATATCCTCCGCGCTACCAACCTTTAACATTGCCCCCCTTAACGCTTGTTTTGCCGTCTCTATTGCGTCTTTATTGATATCTATGCCTCCTACCTGCACATTCTTGAAATTACGCACGATATTGACTAAATTTGCCCCTGCTCCCATTCCGATTTCGAACAACGAAAACCACCGTAATGTTCCAAGAACTTGTAACAACAATTTCCTATGCGGGTGTTCTTGAGTATCCAAGTATTCAGTCTTCCAATTGATTTTGCGGTTTTTCCACCAATTAGACCATTGTGATGTAGTTCTATTCATGAGCGGAGGAAATTATACACTCTGGAAAATATTGGTTTTAACACCCAGTCTTTCTCACTCGCTAAATATCGTAGTTTTCTTTTGACTTTATACGGCATCTTATTAAAGATAATACTACACAAACTTGATTTAACAATTAATTTTTCATCTCCGGTCAATCCAAATCTCTTTAAAATACCTTTTCTGTATTCATCCGTGAAAATATTCCCAGCGAATGGATGGTCAAAAACTGTACTAATGTTGGAAAGATGTGTACCTACAAGGAAACTACGTTCGTATATAGGAAATGATTTTAAGTTATCTTCTATGTATTCATGAGATTTATAATTTGCGTATCTTGTATGCTGAAAAGGGTCAATGAAAGTTTTGTGTGGAAATTTGATTGTGAAAAACGGAGGGTTAGTTTTAGGATTCCATTCTGCTAATTTACCACTAAGATAATCCATTATATATCCTTTTTTGTAAGTAATCACTTGAATATCTGGTTGCTCTGCAAATATTTTCTGTATTTCTTCCACCATACCTTTAAAATAAATGTCATCCGAAGCGTTAATCGTCATGTACACAAAATCATTCTCACCTATCGTATTTATAAGTTCTCCAGAAGCTCCGTGGATAGCACTTATCAATCTTTCATTTGCAACTGAGTCTGGATACTTATCATCGTACATTGGACATCCTGAGTAAGTTTGGACAAATCTCAATTCTTTTATTTTATTCAATTTTTCTATAAACTCCTGCACTATTCTATTACTTTTTTCTTCATACCTCCAAGCACACCAAATAATAAAGTTTTTACTAGTTTGAGATAATAAAGATGGCAACACAAACTGTTCAAAAATTTGGATTCTATTTTTTAACCAGGCGTCCCCCCTATATCCAGAAAATGCTCCTAATCCTGTCCAGGGAATCATTATTAAGTGGCTAATTTTATTCTTCATTTTTAATTTTATAACTAATAATTTTAGTATACTTCTTTGCATTACAAGTGCGACATAATGGTTGGATATTCTCGATATTATCGGAGCCACCTTTAACTAACGGAATTATATGGTCGACTTCTAGTTTTATATCTGATTCATTTCTGCCACAACATAGACAAGTCCAGTTATATTGAGCTTTTAGAGTGTCCCACTCTGCAATAGTATGACAACCACCATTACCAATCTTATTCGTTCGTCTTCTCGAATTTACCATAACTCTATATTTATTTGTCCTTGATAAACCGTGTTTAAATCCATTATTATTTCCTTTAGCTTTTTCTCTTATTTTTTCCCTAACATCAGCCCGTCTAGAGGGATTTCTATCCCCCGACATATCTGGTCTTTTAATGCCAAAATTCCACGGCCTCATACCTTTTTTAAAAGCTGTTTTTGGAGCAGGGTGTCCAATCTTAAAATGAGTCCTTCCTGTGTTCAATTTAAAATATTCTATCTAGTAATCTTATCTTCGCGTCTCTTCTTTCTTCTCTATCCATAAATTTATCATACGCCTTCCACCCAAAGAGAATAAAAAAGAAGTGCAGGAATGTCTTTATCTGGGGCATTGCTATAAATGACTTGAAAAAGTATCTGATACCCTCTAACTTGAATCCTCCTTTATAGAAATTCCTGCCGGCTAATCGGTAAAGATATCTTAACTCATTTTTATCGGTTTTATAGAGATCGAGGTGTTTGCTTATAAAATATTTCAATCCAGCCAATCTTCTCTTGGTTGGGGTGCATACGCTGTCGCCGGTATCTTCTCCGTAGGCCACAGTTAAAGGTTTATCTATCGGGATATGAACGAATCTTTTGGCAAATTCTATCCCGAAATCAGTATCTTCGTCTCCGCAAATGTTCGGGTCATAACTTATAGTTTCCAATACTTCACGTTTCATAAGAAACCCCCAATCTATCGATCCAAATTTAGTATGAGTTATCGGAGTGGCGTAATCGTCAAATCCGTTTTGGTGAATGATCCTACCTACGCGCACACCCTTAACTTCGGAGGACGCTAGTCTCAAGGCCCTCTCTGCTTCCTCTAGGAAAGTCGGTAGAAATTCGTTATCGTCGTCTAGGTAAACGATATACTCTCCTTTAGATAGTTCAAACCCCTTATTTCTCGAGCCAGCCGGCCCTAAGTTTTTTCTATTCTTGTAGTATCTGATCTCCGGATAACTAGCAACAAGTTTTTTTGTGTTATCAACTGAATGGTCGTCTACGATTATTATTTCGTAATCATTAAATGTCTGGTTAAGGACACTCTCAATAGCCCTCTTTAACAACTTCTCTCTATTATGCGTTGGAATAATTACCGAGATCATGTTTTCTTTATAACCCAATTATTACTAAATAATTCTAATTTAAGACCGTTACTTTTAACAAATTCATTAACGACCGCTTGAACTTGACCATAGTCGTCTCCCGTAAGATAACCGCCGCTTTTAACTTTCGGCCAATAATTCTCTATATCCCTCTTAACGAAATCTAGGGCGTGATTACCGTCTATGTATACGAGATCGACCTGTGGTATATCATTCACCGCGTCGTCGCTCTTTTTTCTTATGATCTTATACCTACCTTCAAAAGGAGCCACCTTTGCTAAAGTAGTGTTATATATTTCTTCGTACTTATTAGCATAAAATTTTTCCGAATATTCGGGATAATCAATCCAGGGATCTATCATATATAGAAAGCACCCTCCTCTTAAAAAATTGACACTACTCAATCCCTCTCTAACGCCAATCTCACACACCAAAAAGTTAGCGTCTTTATTGGCGACCAAATGTAATATTGAATTGCAACAGCTTATATCCATGGGTATTTATTAATGTTTTGAATAAAATATTCTCGTGCGGGATTAACATTTTCACGGTATCTTAGCGAGTTCAGAAGTTTAATAAGTTCTTCTTCACAGGCAACATTGCTAATATGCGGATAAGAATAATGCCTATAAACTATCGGCCACTGACCCCAGAGAACACTTTTGGCTGTTATTTCCGAGAACCCGTCTGTCCCTGTGTTTAATCGCAAACCACACTGCATGGCCTTAACCTCATTGTTCATAACGTCTATGGGAACTCTTCCTCTAATTATTACATTGCTATGTCTTGTCTTCCAATTAGACGACCCGTAAAGGTAGTATGTGACTCTCGGGGTTAAATGCGCAATTCGTTCGATAACGTCCCAACCATATTGTTCAAAATTATCCCCCGAAACAGACATAAAAACTTTCGGCACATCAGACTGCTTATAATTCACCGGGTATTTCTTAATGTCCCCAAGAAAAGAAGGGCATACTTGCGCGGTAATTCCATGCGCGCCTAAAACACGTTTCTGTGCGTCATTTTCAACCCAACTCTCGCAGTATTTATTTATCCATTGTGCTAAAGGACGCGGGTCAACCCTTATCTCCCCCTTATAATCAAGCCAATAACCTTTAATAAAGTGTTGGATATCAGTTCCAGCGAATAAAATGTATTTCTTTCCCTTGTGCCTCCAAAGAGCCATAAAATCGGGGATACCGTACATACCAAAAAAAATACAAGGTTTGTCCTGATCTAATTCCTGTATATACGGCTCCGTTCCCCATACTTCAGAGGGAGTTCCGTCAAAGCCGCCTCCTAAACTAGGTGCAATTCTACACCTTACTTTTTCTTGCATTCCTTAAATTTAATTATATAAAACGAATTATGTTCCTCTGGAACAACCCCATGTTTTACTATACGACTGCTATATTTTTTAACAAACTCGTCCACCGCTCGGCATACTCCATATGAATCGTGATACCCGTCTAATATCTTATTATTGGCGTGCCCGTAATCGTGAACTAGAATAGTTCCCCCGTCGTTCAATTTTAATTTTGCTAGCAACAAATCATTGGCGCACTCTGCATATGTGTGTCCGGCGTCTACATAGACTAAATCAAATGTTCCCAGTTTATCTTTCAGGTCTTCCTTCATTGTGTCTTCCTGTAAAAAGATAACTTCTTGACCTGCCTTGAAATGGGCCATTACCCTACCTTTTTCTTCTTTGACGGGCTTATTATCTATACTCACTAATTTATTTACACCACAATCCAAAAACACCCCTCCGCTTATTCCATAGCCGGTTCCAAGCTCAAGAACAGTCTTTGGTCGAACTGCCTCTGTGACCTTTTTTATCGCTTCTTCGTAAGTCTGCATTTATTCAAAAATTCTATTAATAATTTATGAGGCCTATCCTTACTGGAATTGTATTCGGGGTGATAGGGAACCGATATAAAATGTTCCGGTATCTGGTAATCTATTGCTACGTCATAGTTACTCCACCAGCTCTCTCCCTCGTGAAGACCGACTTTTAATTGAGGGCGCTTCTTCACCACAAACGTCCCCTGTCCAAACTCCTCACTCGTAGCGTCTTTAATACCGAGAACATTACGAGCGTACTCGATAGCTCCTAACTGGTGACCCGCACAAATAAGTAAGGCAGGTATCTTATCTTCTCTGGCAATTCTTATCGCTTCGATCATTTCTTCAATATTCTGCTGGTTATGCGTACCACACACAACAAGACCTTCGTAAGACTTCCAATTAGGATCTATCTCATAAAGTGCCTTCTGTACGCTCGTCACAAATTCGTTTAATATAACCATTTTCTTGTCGTCCTAATCACTAAACTAATTCTATCAAACCACGGATCTTTTTTGTAATCCTCGTGGCTCCTCTTGGGATATTGCATAACTTTTGTTTCCAAACCAATTCTAGGATAGACAGGTCGTTCGCCCAGTTCCATAAGGGCTTCCTTTCGAGTCATTTGTCCGCTACATATCAAACTAGACAAATGGGCTTTACGCTTATCAATGCTAAACTTCTCATAGAGATAATAGTTCTGAAACCATTTTGTAAATACCGACTCTTCGTGTTTAGCACCATAACTTTTATAACCGTATTCTTTCTCTAACAACACGATAGACTCCGCCCGGTTATATTCCATGTAGTCCAGTAAATAAAAAGTTTTAATTCTCTTGAACCACCTGTAATAATTCCATTTAAATAGTCCGCAAACTGGAAGCCCCGTCAATCTTTTGCCCGTCATTTTGGTGTAGATATCTTCAATGTGTGTTAGATCTCTAGCATTATATCCCCACGACTCGGGCATAATAGACTCTGTTGATCCATTACCTCCGCTTAGTATCCATTTTACTCCATATTTATTTGCCAACTCCAATGATACCGCCATGAGAACGTGGTCAGTCGGAATTTCTATATTTGGAACCCCCGCCTTAATAAAAGCCGCCTGAAGATCTCTGAATTTATTTATATCCAATACATAACGATAAAACGGTACTCTTAATTTTTCCACCATTCTCATTATATTTTCGTCAGCCTTGGCGTCCTGCCACCCATTATCAACACTAAACGCAAGCGGTTTTAGACCAAACTTTATCGCTTCGTGGAGAACTCTAGAAGAATCTACGCCCCCAGAAAGACCTATAATGCAGTCATATTCTCCTCTCTGTTTTTTTATTAAATCCAAAATATCGAGTAATTTGTGTTTCTCAAGTTCATTTTCTCTTAATGTCTTCACTGCTTGGTCGCAAAAATTACACCCTGTCTTTGTAAAGACAATCTCTTTCGCGCTTTTATCCATCAAACAACGCCGACATTGTGTTCTCATTTATTTGGCACTATCCAAAATTTATCTGTCGTTTTAGCTCTTGATAATTCTTCGTATGTCATTAATTTTTCGTCGAGAGTCTCACCTGGCCGTATCCCGATAACTTTTATCTCATTCTTGGCACCGCTTTCTTTTACTATCTTGGTCGCTAGTTCTAACACATTCACCTTTTCTCCCATTTGAAGTATATAGACCTCTCCGTCCTTTCCTTTCTCGGCCGCTTCGATAACTAGCTCGCAAGCCTCTGGTATGGTCATCATGTAACGTTCCATTTTTTCGTCCGTAACCGTTATTGGTTCTCCGTTATCAAACTGTTTTTGCCAAATAGGTATCACAGATCCTCTTGAGCCCATAACGTTTCCAAAACGCACTGCCACAAATTTATTTCCCGCCCTTCTAACAAGCCCCTCAGCGCAAAGTTTCGTAATCCCCATAATACAATTGGCATTCACCACCTTATCAGTTGATATAAACACAAACTTCTCAAGACATTCCCACCTCTTAGCTTCGGAAACCACATTATAAGTACCGAGTATATTTGTTTGGATCGCTTCAAGAGGATACTGTTCATTAGGAGTTACATGTTTAAGAGCGGCGGCATGAAATACTATTTGAGGTTTGAAATCCTCGAAGACGTCAGAAACTGTCATCTTGTCCCGCACGTCTCCAGTCCTTGAATGAACCCAATATCCTTTCTGTTGGAGTTCTGTTTGCAAATCAAAAGTCGCTGTCTCATTTTGGTCGAGTATAAACACTTTATTATTCGGGGCTAATTGACGCACTAACTCGCTTCCAATAGATCCAGAACCGCCCGATACCAATATACGCTTACCTTTTGTCATAAAATTTTCTTATGGTTTCAACGACATAAATTACTTCTTCTTCCGTTAAATCTGGGTTACACGGGATCCTTATCTGTGTAGCAAGATACTTTTCTGTCTTCGGGAGTTTAAAGTTCAAACCAAGCTTCTTATATTTGTGGTTCGGGATCAGGTTGTGGCCCAAAATACCTACACCATTTTTCTGTAGGTGTTTAATTAACTCTCCCCTCCCCTGCTCCACTCGTATCACGAAATCCTGGTAAATACGGCCTTTTTGACGATAGGGGAGTCGTAGGGGAGTCTCTTCTCCAAGCACTTCGTAGTAGAAATTAGCTATTTCCTCTCTCTTTTTTATATATCCTTTTAACTTCCTGAGTTTGACATTCAAGACCGCCGCTTGGAGAACGTCAGGCTCCATATTTACTCCAAACTCTACGTCCTGGCTTGGGTTCTTGCCGATATTCCAGTTGCAACGTAATAACTTGAGTCTATTTGCTAGTTTTGAATCGTTTGTCGTCACACAGCCCGCGTTACCGAATGAACCAAGAGTCTTTGCTGGAAACAAACTGAAACACCCAGCGTTTCCCCATGATCCGGCTATCTTTCCGTCTATGTTAGCTCCCGCCGCTTGTGCCGCGTCTTCGATAACTAATAATTTGTGTTTCTTGGCGATCTTTAATATTACCGGCATATCGCATATCTTTCCTTCTAGGTGAACTGGGACTATCGCCTTTGTTTTAGAAGTAATTGCTTTTTCTATCTCTACTGGATCAATAAGACCTGTGTCGTCTATGTCAACAAGAATGGGTTTGGCCCCAAGAGCAACAATTTGGTCTATGGTGGCAATGAAAGTATGACTTGTTGTTATAACTTCGTCCCCTGCTTTTATTCCTAACGCCCTATAAGCCAAATAAAGAGCTTGAGTCCCCGCTCCACACATTATTGCGTGTTTTACTCCTATAAATTTAGCAAAAGACTTCTCAAACCTCTCTACATCTTCTCCATAACCAAGGACGAGTTGTCCACTTTCAAGAACTCTTGTTATCGCTCCATCTATTTCTTTTTTAATAGACTTATAATTACGGGCTGGAGACCAGAATGGTACTTTTATCATAGTTGTATAAAACTTGGTCCGTTATTTATTAATGATTTGCCCAATTCCTCCTCGGACAATGGAGAAAATTGTTTTATGTTCGGCATTCCCTTGAGCCAACTTTCTGCTGACTCGAAGACCCCGAGATTATGGCTGAAACCAAGGAAGCCGGCTGCCTTCGTACCCACTAACTTTACATTGAGATTATTGTATGCCACCTCGTTCCTAACAAATTCATGACCCCTTGAGAGTAAGAATATCGTGTTGGAGTAGACGTATGGGCGAAATCCTCCGAGCGCAAGACCGGCAGCAACTCCTATGGCATTTTGTTCCGCTATTCCTGCATTGATGTATTGTTTAGGAAACTTCTCTGCAAAACGTTCGAGGAAAGAAAAGCCTAGGTCACAGGTAATGAGTATCACCTTGGGGTCGTTCTCTGCTAACTCTATCATTTTGTCTACAAATGGTTTTCTTAAATCTGGCATAAAAATTCATTTAACTGCTCTCTTGTATTATGTCTACGACCATATATTTTATGAAACTCATCGTGTGCCTTTTTGCTTAAAGTTATCCCGTTATCGAGAGCTGACCTTAATTCAGGAAAGTCTGCAAAGTTATTTATATGATGGGCAATAAGTTTTCCTCCCTTAGTCCCATATTTTTGACAAATGAAACTATCTCGTATTAGAACGGACTTTTTCCATAGTCTACATTCGATACTCACTCTTTCGACTTGGTTCTTAGGTGTTATTCCACCTTTCCAATGCCAATGTTTCTCTCCTGATAATTCTGAAAGTTTACCCTTATTCCATGGTATTTTTCCTTTTCTAGATTCACTCATCTTTTTCCTAGATTCTTCAGACATCTTTTTACCTTTGAAGTATGGGGTCGGCATTACGTCTTTTCTTCCTTTATTCCAAGGAATAATTCCCTTTTTGAATTCAGTGATAACAGATGAGTGGCCACTTTTTTTACTCTCGTTGGCACATTTTTTAGAGCAAAATCTTTTTGAACCATTTGGTCTAATGTAAAATTCTTCATTGCAAATTAAGCAGTTTTTAGTTAGACCATTTCTTTGTCTAAAACTTGCATGTCCCTTTTGAAAACCTTGTATTCCTTTTGGCATATTATTCTAATTCACTTAACGCCTGCCTTAAAAATGACTCATCTAGATTTTTATAGTGCCAAGAAGTTTCTTTACTCATAAAAGAGATTGGGTAACCTTTTACTGTGTCGCAGATTAGAATCTTTGGTTTATTAGTCTCCCAACCATTAAGAGCATCTATTATTTCCTTGCTGTCATGTCCTTTTACCCTTTTACATTCCCAATTAAAAGCCATGAATTTATCTACCAATGGTTCTAACTTCATAATATCCTCTGTGGAACCCATCGCTTGTAAAAAATTTCTATCGATTATAACCACTAAGTTAGATAATTTGTGATGAGCCGAAAATAACATCGCTTCCCAAAAGCTTCCTTCATTTATCGCACCGTCACTCTCTAGACAATAGATTTCCTTGCCCCTATCGGACATGGCTAATCCTGCGGCAACATTAAATCCATGAGAAATACTACCCGTTGAATGAACGATACCGGGTACTTCCTTACTAGCTAGAGGAAAGTTTCTAAGATATTCCGCCAATTTTTCTTTTGGAAAATAATTGAGGTCGGCAAGGATTGAAAGATAGGTAGAAATTCCAGACGCTTTTGCGAATATGAATTGTTTCGGGTTTATTTTTTTGGTATAAAAAAGGTCGACTAATATGTCGACACAACTCATACTGCTACCTATATGGCAGGCTTTGGCTTCGTAGCTAGCATTTAATATATCGCGGCGAATTTGTTTGATCTTTGTTTCCGTGGTTGGGGTTAACATTCTATAATTATACTACCTATTGTAAACCTTGCAAGTATTCTATCGCATTTAGATAAAAGAACCGATCAACTTTTACATATCCTTGTTCTATCTTACGTAATCCCTCGTACCATTCGAGTCCTTTTATCCTTACTATCTCCGAGGCCCATTTACTTTCATTTTGGTGGAGTTTAAAATGACACCCGGAACATAAATTTATTAAATTTTCTACGCAATATCTGAGGCGGTTACTCTTTGACTTATGAACATGGTGGTGCGCAACTTCGGTTGGTTTACCGCAAAGTAAACAATTCGGTTTTAGTTTTATTATCGTCGGAGTAAGTAATGCGTCGGCTTTATTCCTCAAGGTCTTTAAAGAAAGTTGTCTCATTACCTAAGTATACCACATTAGCAGAAAACCGGCCCCCATTAGGCCGGTTTTCGCGTCCCAACACCAGATAAACTGGCGAGGGAGAGATTGCATAATACATCCGCCGTTGCTCACACAGACTCGGCGACGGATGCGGGGCGACTGAGTTTTGTAGCTTTCCTCGGACGAAGCATCTCAGCCATTTTAAGACAGGCACAACCCCGATGTGTAGACTGTCCGATTCGTGCTTCGGCTGTGTGGCCTTCACGACTAATAGATATATTATATCACCTATTAAGAAAAGCTTAAACAACGTTCTCCATCGAGTCCTTTGCGGTCTTTCTTTGCGATAGATAGATCTTGGCAAGGAGAGCCGCCGATAAGTAAATCAAACTTAGGATTGTTTCCAGTGTAAGTTAAATTTACCACAGTTCCTCTTTGAACAATATCAGGATAGTTTTTCTGTGACACCTGAATAGCATACTTATCTATCTCGGAAGCATAATACGCCTCCACAGGTATCCCTGCTCGTTCTAGGGCTACTCTGGCACAACTTATACCGTCAAAAAGACTTAGTATTTTCATAAATTATCACATTATCAACATCCTCAACACCTCCCTCACCTTACTCTTTGGAATTGGCGGGATCTTCGTCATGTCCCGCACCAAACGGACGACCGTTGCTTTCTTCCAATCATAGAAGGTCATATAGTGCTGGGGACAATAGCAGTCCGTTCGTGGGCAGAGGGTAGGGTTGGGGTGACAGAGGCATTTGAGTTTATTCATCATATCCCATTAAAAGATTCTCTAATATCTCCACCCCAATATAGGCTTGGCAGATACCGCAACCTAACGAAAATTCTAGACAGCGGTCTCCGAACTCTTTTAATAATTCTATCGTCTTCTTTATTGTAGCAACTTCAGATTTTTCTTTTTTAGTTATCATTTGATAGTTTTATATCACTTTCTACCTCATTACCCCATACATCCCAACCTTCTGTTTTCTGACGGGCGAAAAGTTCTATTCTTGGTAAATCTCCACACATTTTTACAATCATATCTCTAATTTCTGATGGCTTTTCTGAATGTTTGGTTTTGGGTTTTGGAAAGTATTGGTTTTGAGTATGATTCACGGCTAAACATTTTCCCTTTGTCCCGATAAATAAGTATTCACAACTTTTTCGGGTATATTTACTAAAGGTAGCATTAACCCCATTTGTTGTCTTGGCTACTTTATTCCAGATAAAGCCAACCGTTTTATATTTGAAGCCCCATTTGTTAAAAAGTTCTCCAATTATTCCTATCCTACTATCGACAACCCACATAAATAAAATAGCATTATCATCTGTTATCTCATTGATAGGCAAGTCTTTTATCTCTTCATCACTCATCATTTTATAGGGAATTTCTGGACGATTTATTCCATTTTTATTTTCCCTCACATAACCGCTGAACTTCCACGGTGGGTCTGCATAAATTATTTGATATTTTTTCATATCTCTATCCTATACTAATAAACAACTGTGGACGACACTTTTCACAGGTATAAGTATACTCATCGACCTTAGACATCTGCTCTCCGCAAGTTAAGCAGATCTCGGGTGCTTCCAATATGGCTTTCTCCCAAGTCCTCATTAAAGAACTATTTTCACCTTCAAATAGGTCTGATGCCTTAATCATTCTCTATTCCTTTAAATCATTAAACCAATTGCCAGCGGGTAACACATACCCACTGTTTTTTAAATAATCTGCAAGTAATAATATTTCAAATATGTTCATTTCACTATCTCAAATAATCTATTAAACTCCTCTTCGTTATAAGTACTACCAAACTCATCGTCTCCCATTCTTCTATACCCATACTCGTTCTTCCCGAAATAGTCATCGAGGGCGGTAAAGTTCTCGATATTGCCTGTTTGTTTGTTGCGTGCTTTTAAGAAAAATGATGACATTATTCTTCCGTTAAAATACCAGTAATTATGGCTAAACCGCCTAGTACCATCCCCAATAAACAACCTGATAAAAATGATAATAACATTTTATTTTGCTTAACTTAATAATCGTCTATTTAAAGACGGGGGTTAGCAAGTTGTTGTCATAAAAGTATTTCTGGGAGTTCCGTGAAGAGGACAGTTTATCGCTGTACCGCAACAGCATTGCTGAACAAATCCATATCTAATCTCTGGCGGATTTATTATAATTTCTTCTCCGCAATCTTCACACTTTGCTTTTCTTCTACATTTATCGCATTTCATTCTCTTTATTTATTTACTAATAATCGTCTGTTGAAGACGGGGGGATTTTAACGGGTTTTACAATCTCTGTCCCGTATTCAACGCCGTGGTGTAGCGTCACAATCCTCAGCGAACCAGTAAATTGGGTGCTAAATTTTTATCAGATAGGTATTCAATTCCAATAGCATTTTATATCCATCAGGCAACATACTTTGTTTAGAATCTTTTATTTTAGAATATTCTTTCGCCCATTTATCTAGTGTTCTTCTCTTTTTACCATTCATATCGATATTTATAAAAGTTATTATTGTCCCATTAGGAAAAGCTAATTTATCTCCATTCCTAATTTTAATTTTTTCTTCTGGTTTTTTCATCTCTTTATTTATTTACCTTCCCCAGCGTTAATAATGGCTAACAATTCTTCATTTGTAACACGCCCATCTTCTCCACGATATTTCTTCTTTTCGTTTATGGCTTCAATTATCTCCTCTCTCTGCAATCTCCTCACCTCTTCATCGTGTTGCTCCATTCGGGTGTTTAGGAGAGAGCGGATGAAGGATTTGATATTGTTTTTATTTTCATAATCAGTTCCATTACTCATAAGTTTAAATTGCAAATCATCCCACTTCTTCTCGAACTGAATTTCCCAGTCTCCCTCAACTCTCCCAGCATCGGAATTATTTGGTTTCAAATCTGGTCTACCTATTGCATCGTAAATATTATCTTTTGAGTAATCTATTCCTTTATTTTCCATATCCTAATGCTATCTAATAATCCCCATCTAAAAAGTCCCTCATATCCCTTCCTGCTTTTTTGTGTCCTTCTTTAAAACCTCTGACATAAGCATCTTTTAAGAGCAATGCAATGTTTGCACCTTCGTGTTTTGCCATATCAATTAAGTCTTGTATTTCTTGTTCTGGCATTTTATTTCATTACATTTATCGGATGAACAATTAACATAATTTGGTCTATCAAATGACATTCACCCCTTCCACTTACTTTCTGTAAATATTCGCTCCTATGCCAAGACTTACACCACCCTTTTGCGTGAATATAAGAGAATAACCAAATTGTTAATAAGTGTTTTATTTTCATTTCATCTCTCATTATAAATTAATCTAATAAAGTTAGTGGGGGAGAACGACTTGATATATGTCTTTCATTTTATTTTTTCACATATTCTGTCTAAAATTGCACAAATAATATTCCCAAAGACATATATTTCCAAAATTAAAATAAGTAAAAATAGGTTTGTCATTTTATTATGTGAATTTTGCCCAACATTCTGTTTCTTCTTCAAGGTGAAAACCTAGGACATTAAGTCTTCTTATATCTTCCTCGGTCATCTTAAAAGAAAAATCTGATAAATAAAGAACATCGTGTTCTGCTTGGTATTTGAAATCCTTTGGATATTTAGCAAGAATATTTATACCTTCAATAAAATTTTCTTCCCTACTACCTTTTGATGTCAGAAAATCATCATTTCCATCTTCTCCTCCTAGCATTTCATACGCTTCTTCAAATGTTATTTCTCTCATTTTATCCTCTTAATCTAATAATAGAGTTAGTGGGGGAGCACTTTCGTAATTACATAAGAAGAATCCAGCCACATAGGAGCTATATAGTATTGGCTGTATTCCAACGAACATTCACTCTTTCTCTTTGAGCATTCTTTTATCTCATTTACTAATTTAACATCAGCGTCTTTGGGTAAGGAAAAATAAAACTTTTCCATTTCTAAATTCCCATTGTTTCCCGACACCACTCCTCCAAGATACATTTCCCCTTCCCAAGATTTCCAGATCAATCCTTTTTCAGAAAATTTATAAACATCTCCTGTTCTTTCGCCCATTGAATATTCTGGTAAACATCCATTGAAGCAGATAAACGGCACTAGTATAACTAAAAGCAAAACAACAACTAATACAATCACAACTAATATGCCTATATAATCTTCTATTTCCATTTTGTTTATCCTCTTAATTTTAATAAATTAGCTCGCATAATCTACTCATTTTCTGCGATATCTATACATTTCTATGTAATATCTACTCATTCATTTCCACTATACAGATATCACAATATTCAGGGAACTTATCTTGTAGATATCGTGGCGGTATCTCTTCGCCGCAACCGGTACACCGAGGTAGTTTTTCTTTGCTCATTTTATTTCTTTAAAACCTTCCTTATAACAACCTTATGTCCCCGACGCCCCCGGGCCACAGCCTCCTCTTGTTTCTTCTCTATTTTCTTCTGGGCTTTAACGGCCGCCCATTCTGAGCGGGTTATATTTCTTTTTGCTTTAAACTTATACGACTTACGCTTATGTCGGGCGGCTTTTTTCTTGGCCATGGTTTTTATTTATTTTTACTTAATACTCCGCAATGGAACATGACCGTTGAATGATCTAATTTTAGTTTACGGCCAATTTCTGAATAATTGTAACCCTGTTCCCGTAATTCTCTGCACCTTTTTTTAATGTACTTTGTTTGTTGTTGTGTCCTACGTTTTCCTTTCATAGTTAATTTCCTTTTATTTCCTCCATGGTTAGCCGGGCATGGATCTTGGCTAGGCGAATAAACTCCTCTATACGAGCAAGTTTGGCCCTCTGGCGGCACATTTCCTTATGGTCGTCGGTTGCCTCGGTATATGCCTTAGCCATAGCTACGGATAACCCGTCTTTAATAAACTGCACTTTTGTTTCAGCGACTTTTTGTTGGAGTTCAAATAGTTTATCGTCTTCGTCAGAACGTAGTACGTTTAAATCACTTCCGGCTTCTACCCATTGGCCCGGAGTGATAGGTTGCTTGTTGGTTACAGCCTCGGTGAACCACTCGATAATTGAATTTACAGTTCTATCTTGCATTAAAATGGTGTTTTAAGATCTCTTTCGTCTACGTCCCAATTAGCGATCAACCAATTTCGCCATTTGAGCCAAATCTCTTTTATCTCTTGCTCGGTCTTTCCGTTAAGTTCGGCAGTAGTAAGTATCGTAGCGTCACGCGCGGTCGAGCTAATTTGTATAGAGTCTTCCTTGCGGCCCTGCGCTTTCTCTATGTTCTTAGCTTTTTCTTGCATGGCTACTTTAGCCCCCCCGAATCCTCCGGTTTTTACTGGACTTACTACCTTTGGAGGAAAAATTGTTACATTTGTATACTGGCCGTTTTGTTTTGTAACAATGTCGCCGGAAATAACAGAGCCGGGTTTTAAGGTCGCAAATTCAGGAAAAGAATCCCACATGGTTATCCCGCTGGTTTGTTTGCCGTCCTCACTGTCTAAAGTAAGATCGTATTTCTTCTTGCCAGTCGAAGTCGTTTTTTCCTCAAGCCAATTTATTGTATATTTCATATTTAGCAAACAACGTAATCGTTGCTTTTATTACTCCAAAATTCTAATAAATTTTCAATCTCCTCGGAGGTAAAGTCCTCGAAACCGCGATAGGCGATCCAAGTCCGGTGGGGAATTTGTTTCGCCACGTTTTCTAATAAGATAAGACGTTTACTCTTTTTCATTTAATGCTTCTTTAGCTTGTAATTGCGTCTCAAGGACGTTTATTGCTTCTAAATTCTCTGAGATAACTCCTCTGACGGCTTTTATTTGGTTTAGGGCGTCTTCCATTTGGCGTATATACGCGGTCTCGTCTTTCCTTAAAGAAACAGTCTCATTTCTCAAGTTTTCTATATCTTTCTTAATTTCGGCAAAAGTCTGGTCGCTCATTTTAAAAATCACTGAATGAACCGATAAAAGCTGACTCATTCTCGACCCGTCTATCTTCTAGGCACTGTTCTACTTCCGCAATATTCTCGTCACCGAGTTCTTGCATGCGCTCCATATAAATAGTGTTTTGTGCGTGAGACATTTTTTTAATGTTACTCGCTTATAATAACTTTAAGTATATTCTTATCCACAATAAAGTCAAGCAATTACCTGTGGATAACTTAGTCAGGCAATTTGAGCGACATTAAGGCCCGTTTTATAAGCATTAAGGCTCGGGTATCTACTTCGCTTTCTTCTGGTATTTCTTCTTTAAACATTTCAATGAATATCTTTTGGGCTTCCCTTAATGCGCAGTTCCATGAGCCTTTAGCAGTAGATTCTTTATAAGAAATACTACCCCAACCAGTCTTTGCTTTTAATGCTTCTAGTTTATCTATATATTGTTGTTTCATAATTTATAAATTTCTCCACTAGGCGGAGGAATGGTTACTAGCTGTCCTTGAAGTTGTTGTTCTCTTTTGTAGCGAGCAACTTCTTACTTTTCACTCTCCCTCTCCACGCAAGTCTTGAGGGGTTAAAATATTATATCGTCAAAAAGTCTAGGAAACGATATAACAAGTGTTCTTCTCCACTGAGGCATCGGATAGGAACTGCCGTATTTAATAGCATCCAGGGAGGGCTACGGCTTCGCTACCCTTTTTCCCCAGCGACATAAAACAAAAACCAGCCCGTTACGTGAGCTGGTTAATGTTCTAAATTTCTTTAGATTGTAGCCAGCCCGTTGGGCGAACTGACTACAATAATATTAGATTATCATAATTGAAGCCCAACTTCAAGTTTTTGTTTTTCAAACTACTTTTTCTTCATTGAACCGAAGAATACTTTTCCGGCACTCTCCGCTTCCTTCATACGTTTCAGCAACCAGTAAATATCTTGTATTGTTGCTTTCGATTCTCCTAATAATATACCAACTCTTTTATAGGTCAAAGTTTTCCACTTTGTACCTATTCTTTCCGAATTTAGCAAGTCGGTTATTTCACCAACCAACTCTGCCCGCTCCGAAGTTCGGTGCTTCTTTATCTCAAACTTTTCTGCACTAAAGTTGAGTTGCATGTTATCCATTATAATTTATAGATAGGGGAGTGCAAGTGCCTAGTTATCCACAAGCAAAAGAAAAGCCCCCGGAGGGGCTAGTCTTTAAATTTTAGCTTGAAATATTTTCAAACATAAATTTTTAGAATTCTCGTATCTTTCGCTAACTGCATCGGCTTTGTATATAACAAGACTACAATCATCGTTTTCTCCAGATTTATTACAAGCTTTAGCCCAATCAGCAAGGTAAGTTGACCACGTCCTGTTTATACAACTATCATATTCAAATTGAGCTTCATTTCTTTCTAATTGTCTTCTAAATTCTACTAGTCTTTGCTCTTCTAGACGAGAGTTGGGTAGTACTACCAAATTCTGATATATAACATATCCGCCAAAAAACACGACGATAATGGCCAAAAACTTCCAAAACCCCATATTTGCTGTTATTTTTTCCATATATTTTAATATTAACCCGATAATTCATATATTATACACATATCAATAAATTTGTCAAGGGGCAAACAAAAGCCGCCAGTTTGCAGTTCTGACGGCCCTTGCTTTGTCGACTTCTCAAAGTATTGTTGTACCCCTTGAAGTATGCAGGTTTCGACCCCTGCGAGAATATATTATCACTACCTATTGCGTTTGAAACTTGACTTTGTTATAATTAAAGGCGTGGAGATACCACAAAGAGCAGGTTCAACTTATTTAATATTTGTTAAATTAACCTACGCTCACGTTACATCCATAACATATCTTTCTCTATCGGGCGACGGGCGAGAGTTTAGGAAACAAAGTCCTATTCTGTAACCAGTCAAGCGACGAGACAGTGTTAGACAGCCACCTTAACAGGGTGGTTTCGTCTGTATATGCCCCCTGTAAGGCCCAAAATTGCCCCAGGACAAGAGTTTCTATTCTGTTCTGAGATACTTATCAACGGCCATTAGACACCCCACGATCCCGCCATTTATAGAGGCGACAACGATACTCCCATACCATACTGAGTAATTGCTAATATCTGCCGTGTTCTCTGATACAAAACCCGCCATAAGAGTTAGCA
>ERZ1292629.583-Hain-H43-01um-R1-583-length-40134-cov-77_pt1 | contig 40134 bp, 56 predicted proteins | sample MGYA00564399_ERZ1292629 | MGnify/ENA primary metagenome ERZ1292629 (study PRJEB36523, sample SAMEA6512636) | groundwater metagenome | collected 2019-01-08 | study: AquaDiva: Metagenomics assemblies of 32 groundwater samples
AGTCGGACAAGGCCGTTTGTGTCCCTGTGTGAGCCTCTACAAGGTCTTCTAGGGCGTTTTTCTTGTCAATAGGTATCCAGCCAACATCTTCATAATCTCCGACGTCTTTTATGGCCGGATTGTCTCCGAAATATTTGGTTAGTTCCTCTTGGCTCGGAATATGGACAAGTTCATTGTTCCACAATCTTACAAACACCCGTCCGTCTCTCGTGTCTCGGAATAAGTCAAATTTCATAAAGTCTCCTTTCATTTTCGGTCTAAGCCACCCCATTACCGCTTTATAGTCGTGATCTTGAATATGGCAAGCTGAACCTACGGGATAGTTTTGGTCGAACGATTTGAATTTTTTATTATCTCCTTCCAAGAATACTGCAACGTGTCCGTACTGCCCCAATAATTTGTTCCATATTATCACATCTCCCTTATGGGGGACACCATCGAGCGTGTTGGGGATTTTATCGTAGTAGTCAGTCGGGGCGGTGTTGTAGAGCTCCCAAGCGTTGCCTTTAATATAATAAGGGCAGTTAACCACGTCCCTATTATAGAACGAAAACAAATCTTTGCACTGATTTCCGAAAACTTTGTCGTAGTCAGACTTTTTACCGTCCCACTTTTTAACGAACTCATCGAGTGTCATACAACCTCTTATCTAAAAAACTTGTCCAAAATTAGCGTCATTACGCCAATAAAAACGGCAATAAGAACGCCGCCGACCAGCCAGTTCCGCCAAAACTCGAACTCGCTCCGGTCGGCTTTTTTATTAAGCTCTTCATTAATATCTTTTTGAAATCCTTTTAATATTTCCTTAACCTCCAGAATATCCGAGTGCATCAGATCGGTTTTGACTTCGATTTTTGAGATTCTCTCGCCCAAGGTTGCTCCCATATTATCCTAAAATAATAGAAAAAAGTTGTTGGGAAATATCCAACCGCTGCCGGCGGTAGCAATTGCTTGATTATTTACGCTGTTTTTTCCTGCGTGCCACGTGTTGCTTGGTGTTGCCACAGAGTGTTGAATATTCAAATAGTCGCAAGATATTGTTCCGCCGCCAGTCTTGGTCAGCGCGTGTGTCGCTGTCGTTGTACTGTTGATGGTTATTAGGTTTCCGGCAGTTCCCGACACAGTAAATGTCGTTACGGTTTGTGTTGTTCCGGCGGTAAAAAGAAGCGAATGAGCTGCCGTGCCATCGTCTTTGAAATCATTAAAGGTATTCGAATCGACAATGGTAATATTGCCCGTACTCGCCCCACGAGAAAACCAAACATTATTATACGTCAATCCGCCGCCGGTGAATGTCATATTGTTGTTGTTGGTATTGGTATACTTAATCGTGGATGTTCCGGCGTCAAAAGTCAGTCCTGTTAAATCATTGATACTCCATCCGTTTGAACTGCTGGTAAGCGTTATTGTGCCGGAGGCCATTATTATTGATCTGGTGTAAGGATAATTAGAACCGAAACTGGCTGCGGTTATATTTTTATTGTTGCAATCAAATGTTCCGTTGCTGACCTGGATTCCGTTTGATCCAGTTGAGACAAAATCATTCTGCAATGTATATGTTCCAGAAGGGGCGGCAACAGTGAAAGCGAACACAACCGAAACACCAAGAGTGTCAATGTTGTATGACGCTCGACCCGACAAAGTGATAATGGTTGAAGTAACCGTTGTTGTCAGACCATTAATAAGTTTTATCCCGCCAAAAATTGTGCAACTAGAAGTTTGCCAAGTCAGCGACGTTGTCCAAGTGGCGCCAGTCCAATCAATGTTTTTCCCCGCTCTCGGCATATCAATTATGACCGTCTTAGATGTCCCGAAAGCGCAATCCATCAAAACATTATCTTGCGGCAGAGGAACTCGCGATGTCCAATTCGCCGAGTCGGACCAGTCGCCTCCATTTACGTTTGTCCAATGCTGGTCCGCTGCCACTGTAAATGTGATATTACTATTACCGCCACAGTCTCCTGACGAGACAGCGCTTAAATTCCAGGATCCGGTGCCGGCGCCAGTAATATCTTGAAAATCTGCATTGGAAATTGAAACAGTGGCGGCGGTTATGGTGCGAGCCGTTCCCAGAACACTGCTTCTAATCAAAACCCTGTTAGTGGCGCTATTACCGTTAACAGTTAAAATTCCGGTTACGGTCAGCGATCCGGAAAGAAGGAGACGATCTGTTTTGTTTGCAAGTCCGGTATAAGTCAAATTAACAACAGTCGGCGAACCATTAACGGTAACAATATACGCGCCCGATGCCGAATTAGCATCAAAAATTGCATCATCAGAAGAGGTCGGCAGGTTGCCAGCCCCAGGTGTTCCACCGGAAGCATCAGACCAGTGATTAGCTGCGTCAGACCAACTCCCAGTTCCGCCAACCCAATATCTGTTAGCCATTATTCTTCCTGCAATGAGGCCACACAGCCCCACTTACTGATAACGGTGTCATAAAGAAAACCAACGGTTAAAACTTTGGAAATTACTGTCGTTGTCGGCAAAGCCACGCCCTTAGCTTCAAAACTTGCTCCCCAGTCAATCGTTCTGGCTGTGCCATCATCTTTTATCCTGATAATCAGTTTGTCAAAGTTGTTCGGCGTTCCCGACAAATTAGTGGTCATAGAGGCGATTGCTTCGGCCTGAGCGGTAATCGTTACGGCGTCGCAGTTATCCGTGTTTATGGTCGGATTGGCGTTGGATACTATCGAGGTGACACGAGGCGTTACCCTCTTGTTGGTCAAGGGCTGAGTGTCTGTCGTGCCGACCGGATCGCCGGATGGCGGAGTTTTGCCCGCCCACGTCGTTAAGTCGGCGTCATAGGCTTGCACGTCCGTGCCAATCTCTAAATTAACAGTCGCTTTGAAAGTTGCCTCGTCCGTGTCATCAAGGATTGATCTGGCAAAAGCGGTGCAAGATATTTCCTCAACATCTCCCGCTCCAGCCGATGATCGGCCAAGTACTTTATCTGTCGCCGAAACATTCTGCATTTTGGCGTAGGTCACGGCATCGTTATCAATCGTCCAGGAATCACCGGAAACGGTAATGTCGCCTTTGTCGCCGTCTTCTACTCCCCCCGAAGAAACGACAATATTGCCCTGGCCGTCAGGGGACTCGCCGTTAATCGTCCTGACTCCGGAAGGCTTAAAAAACCGCTGCGCTCGGCGGGCGATGTTCTCTTCAACCTTCAGTATTTTTAGGGCTCGTTTGATTTTAGCCACATCGTCAAGCATACTCATAAGTTACCTCATCTCCCTTAAAGTCCGCCCGCCTTGAAGTGCCGTCTTCGTACTCTTCGGAAATAGCCGTCAGTTCTCCAGACTCGTCGTAAAAATACTTTTCCTTGACTATTCGGGGACATTTTTTTTCCTCCGGCATCTTCATCGCCGGCACTTTAACCGTCACTCTCGGAGCAGGTATTTTTGTTTCTGGAATTTTTATCTCCGGCACATTGACGGTAACCTCCGGCGTTGGAATTTCTGGCATTTTGATCGGCGGAACGCTCACCTGAATGTTGTACCCTTTGAGCTTTTGGTTTATGGTATCGGAAATTATCTCTCCCATATCCTGGTAGGTTTTTATTTGTTCCTTTTTGTCCTTTTTCTCTCGGACGAGTTGGGACATTGATTTCATTTTTTCTCTCTTTTTGGTCTCCATCCCAATTTTCTCATCGCGCCGTAAATATAGGCGTTTTTGCGATCACCGGTCAGACCTTTCTTGGCGGCCTCCCTTTTAAGGGCTTGTTCCATTTTTTTGGGCATATTGTTTTCTTATTCTTGACAAATACTTTAATGTGTTATATAAGATTAGGCTATGAAACACTTACTCGGTTATTTCATATCTGATGAATTTATAGATTGGTTGATTTGGGGTATCAAGGTTAGATTATGAAATATTTACTTGGCACGTTACAATTTTTTGCCGGTATGATCGGGACGGTTTTATTCGCTTCGGTTTTTGGTTTTACTATTCTCTTTATCGTCCTAGTAATTGCTCAACTGCTCGGAATTAAGTTTTAGGCTTTTTATAGCCGTACTTCGGCAGCAGTTTGTCTATTATGTTTGTTTTAATCTGATCTAACGAATCTTTCTTTTTTTCATCTGGTTTCTTTTTGTAAGAACTTTTTTTGATTTCTTTTTCCGTCTGTTTTTTGTACTCTCGGCCAAGCTGCTCTAAAAATGCGTTCAGCTTATCTTCGCTTACCTGCGCTTTTAATTCTTTAACTCGGCCCGAGTTAGTTGGATTGGTGATCGATGGTGTATTGCCTGTCGCCGCCAATCGCTCAAACTCGTTCAACAGATCATTGGCGACAACGTTTCGCGATTTGGTGAAGTCAAACATTTCCTTAAACATACTTGATTCACGCTTGACTTGTTCGCCGAAAATATCCCTTTTAACATCAACTTGACCTCTGGTGATCCCAGTTTTAACTTTGAATTGCTCTTTAAGCCCTTCCGGTTTTCTGACAACATCGTCAGTTCCTCTGGCGATAGTAGTCCAAATATTAGGCACAATTCCGGTTGCGATTCCCTCAACCCATTTTTCGGCGTATCTATCTGGGTCTTGAACCGCGTCAAGTGCTTTAGAGACACCCTGCAAGAAATTTTGTTCGGTCATCTGTTTACCGACTATCGCAAGGTAGTTAGCGCCGATTTTTCCTTGTTTTGCCAATTCGGCTCCAACAGCCACAATATTACCTAACGTAGAGATAGTATCAATCCGTCTCCACTTACCTCCGATCTTAATAGAATTGGGTTGTTTGCCTTCCAAATCCCATAAGGCGCGTTCTGAAGCATCGGTAGGGATATTGCCGGTCATTAGTTTGCGTTTACCGAGTTCAATCCCAATATATAAAAGTCCCGTACCAGTAACCGCCTTACCTATCGCTTCTGAAATAGCTCTTTGATTATATGTTTTAGCCGCTAACTGTTTAACGATCTCTTTCGGAAGTCCGACCGGTGAATAATCAATCATCGTTAAAGCAACATTAGGCGGAGTTTTTGTGAAAGGCGCTATGATATTAAACGCTCCACCAGTCGCTCGGTTCACCGCTGCCGCTCCCTGAGACAGGGCATTCGATTTCTTAAAAGTCGCTGTTTCGGCGTCTGAGATCGCGAGTTGGATCATATCATCGGTCGGATTAGATAGAAGTTCCTTAACTGCTTGACCGGTATTCTTGGAAATAACTTTAGCCTGATCATTTAGAGAAGCATTAAAAGCGCCCTTGTAAAACGGCCTGTCCATTGCTTCTAATGCGTTAAAAATCGTCCGAGCATAGCCTCCGAACACTTTATCCAACGTTTTGTTTTTAAACTTAATCTGTTTGTAGACCTCGGCCTTGCCTGAAGTACCAGCGCCCTTGAAAACCTCGGGAATTTCTTTTATGCCTTCCTTAAATCCGACCAATCTATTTATCAAGCCTCCGGTGGATTTGCTCCGTTGTTTGGTAAATACAGACTGGGCAATATCGGGAACAACCGAAACACCATCGCTGATTGTATTTAACGCCATCATCGCCGTGTTACCAATAAGGTTTTTAATATGCGTGATTGGGTTAGTCAGGAGTCCAGCTTTCCAAAGACTGATGAGGTTCGACATATTGGTAGGTTTTGTCTCTTTCGCTACCTTGTTCATAAATGACAGCAAGTCGGCTGATTCATTGTCGATGTTGCGTAGATTTTTGAGCATTTGGCTAAGAGCATCATTTTCACCTGGCGTTATTTCCATAGAAAGAGACTGCAATCCTCTGCCATATTCCGTTCTAAACCCTGCGATTGATTCGTTGATAGATTGTAGGTCGGCTACTCTCTTTTTTAGTTCTAGCAGTTGCCGGTAAGTGGCTTTGCCTTTAATGGTCTGAATAAACTCTCGCAGTTGAAGTCCCATATCAGACTGAACCTGTCTGGCGGCAAGTAAGTTTTCTGGGTTGACCATCGAACCTGGTTTGGCTTTCTTCAACTGTTCGACTGTTACATCTGCGGCAAACGACATCTCTTTCAGTTGTTCGTTGGTAATAGAGCCACGCCTTTGAGCTTGAAAATCTTTGTGAGTTGAGTCAATAAGTGCTTTTATATCTTCGGGAGCATTGATCTTTGAGGGATTGTAAGAAGGTGTTTTAATCTTTTTGCCGCCTTCGGGAGTTTCGCCGCCTTTAGTGATAGCCGAGCGGACCATCTTCTCGGCCTTTTCTTTTGGTGTAGTAGATAGGGATTGGGAGAGTTGGTTTTCTTTAATCAAATTTCTAAATTTATCTTCACCGATTTTGTTTATCCCATTTTTGGCATTAACTATTGCTTCTTTTTCAGTTTCACCCACTCCGATAGCTCTTCCTGTTGATTTTTCAGTTATAACAAATCCCTTGATAGTCCTTTTAGGATTATCTCCTTGATGAATGAAAGTTTCCACTCCGTCTATTATCTTCACTGGCTTGGCTTGAACCTCTTTTATAACTCCGCCTTCATTGATTGTCTTGATTTTTGCTTCATTACTAAGAGGGGGAGTAACAGTGGTAGATTCTTTTTTAATCAAACTATTTAGCTTTTCTTTGTTAAATATCTCGTAGTCAAAGTTGTCCTTAGAAGTTTTGTATTTGATCCCGTCATATCCTTGAGCTTTGAGTTTGCTTATTATCTCTGCGTTCAAACTTGGAGTATCAGTATTTATTCCGATTGATTTGGCGACAGAACTTTTAGAATCTAACAGATTGAATTTATTTTCTGGGACAGATATAACTCCCTTGCCGTAATTAGAACCGACATCTTTGTTTGATGCAAAATACATTCTGTCTATGTCCCCACGAATCCCCATCGCTTTCATTGAGTCAACATTTTGGGGAGATGTAGCGTGAAATATAGCAGGAGAGCCGTCAGGGTATTCCCACTTTCCAAAATTAGTTTTATAAAAGTCTTGAGCTGACTGTGCATTGTAGAATCCTTGCTCTGGCACTCTTGGTGCTTTGTAGATTGGTTCTCCTATTCCTTTTGCTTCATTACTAAGAGGGGTTACACTTTTCGGCTGTTCTATTCCGAGACCTTTGACCAGTTTATTCAGTTTAGGGGTTTTGGGGTTGTCGCCTTTAGTTATTATCTCGGCAACAGCGGAAGCAAACGACTCATTGTCGGTGATTTTATCTGGTGCCAATATTCGCGATTCATCAACATAAATAGCGCGAGCGTTGTCGTTTAGTTTCTTGTCGAGATAGTGGCCAACTTCGTGAGCTAGATTTTCCGGCGTGGTCTCCGGCGTCTTGTATAATATGCCCTTGTTTGCTTTCTGGTTCCATTCTAAGCGGCTTTTAATCTTTTTGCCGTCTGTGTCTTTGCCGAGAGTCTTAACTTCCTTCTGGAGTAAGTCTGGTGTTTGGTCAATAAAAGTCTGGACTGTTTTGGGTTTAAGTGTTTTAGACGCAAATCCTAGTTTCTCTTTGGCAACAATCTTGACGACCGTTTCTGCTGCTGTTTCAACCGCTTTCTTTTTGCCTAGTCCCAGCGGCAATAGGTCTAGGGCTGTCATTCCAGCACCGACAGCAATATTTATAGCCCTGTTTTTACTGGCACCTTTTACTCCGAGATCTTCAAGAAACTTTGTTGTGTCTTTGCCGTAACCCTCAAATCCTTTGACTGGTTCCTTCCCCAAAACAATTTTACCCGCCCTAGACTCCGGTTTAAATTCTTTCTGATCGGTTAGCCCCACTAACCTGTCTAGCTCAAGCCCCGTTCTAACAGCCGCTTGGGGAAAAGACCTCGCCACGCTAATGGCGAAATCTTTAGCGGCTGGTCCAAGTTCCCGTTTAACATTCTTGGTAAATATCTGTTTGTACCACGGCATCTTCAAAAATTTCTGTTCTGCTGTTTCCTCTTGGAGTATCGGTTCGCGCTTTTTTTCTTGGGGCTGAGGCCTGTCAGAATATAATCTTATTTTTCCACTATCAGAAGAAACAGGTGTCTGCTTTTGTTCTTTTTTGTCGTTGTAGAGTCTTATAACCATTTATCCTCGGTATGTGTCGTAAACCATTCTGGCTATGTCGTCTCGGTCGATTTTATTGCCGTATTTTCCCTGCAAAAACCGAATAAAGTCTTCCCTGGACATATACTCAGAGTCTCCCTGCTCTTCTCCGTGAATAGCTACTTTGCGGGAAGGTTTAGACAAGTCACTATAAAAATTATCTACAGTTTTGTCTTCCTTGCTGCTCCCCCCGCCGCTTCTTGTTGTTCCTGTGGATTGACCTTTTTTGACTTCTTTCACTATATCGCCCCTACTGTTTACAAAAGCCACTCTGTCGCCGAGGTCTATTTGTTCGAGTTTCTCTTTAAACTGATCTTCAGCGCGGCGGAGTTCTTCGTCATATCTCGCCTGGTCTCGCCTGACTTCCTCCTCATAACGCTCTTGTTCGAGCAGACGGTCTTCTTCTCTGGCTTGTTGTTCTTGCTGCGCCGCAAAACTCCTCTGTTCACCTTCATATTGCTTTAGTCTGCGGCTGTATTCCTGGTCGGCCAATTCTCGTCCTCTTGATTCAACTTGTCTCCCAATATCCACCTGGAAATTAGCATTCTGCAATACAGCATCCGCCTCAGCAATCGCCCGCGAAATGTCGGCTCGGTTAATGTCTTCGAGTCCTTGCTTTTGGATTTTCTCGCCTACCCCGACTTGTTCGCCGCTTCGCACAAAGCCTCGATTGGTCAGGTCTTGTCTCAACCCCGTCTGCTCGCCCGTCATTCGCTCTCTAATGCGAGTTTCTAAATCCTTGAATTCTTGACCCGTTTGCAGACGGGAGGCCTTTAACTTGCCCTCTGAGGCTTCCCTGAGCGGGGTGTACATTTTCTCGGCCTCGCTCAAGTATCCTCTCTGCTCATCTGACGTAATTGATTTTAATGTTGGTAAGTGTGCCTCGGAGGTTTTAAACGCCGTATCGTAAATAATAGACTCGTCATCAAATTTATTGAGGCGATCGCCAACGTAGCCCGCCAAGGTGGGAGAGGAAATATCAAGATTGGGGTTCAATCTTTTTGCTCGTCTTATAATTTCATCAATTCCGATAGTCATATTCCTCCTTAAGCAGCCTCATAAAAGAACACTATGTTAGCGGACTTATTCCCGCTGGCCGTCCACGTGCCAAGATTGGCCGTAGTATAAAAATCAAGTCTGGTTGCCGACCCGATTACTGCCATTCCGGTAACTCCAGCACCGTTATCTGTCCCGTCAAAAGGTATTTTGGCATAACTTATTTGCCCGTCCAGAGCGGAGACAGGCAGAGTCATCGTAAAGGCAGTGGTATTGCTGGTGCCGTCAACAGTAGTGTACATAATGATATGTACTATCTTCCCTATTTGCACATATCTGGCAACAACTGTCGGAGCCACTGAAAATCCGGTAAAAGTTGGAGTCCAAGCTGTAAGTGCTGTTTCAGTGGAAATCTTTGAAATGGGCACTTGCTTATTAAATTCTTCCGCAACCTGAACTAGAGCGTCATACTGCCCGTCAGTTGCGGAGATATCGTCCAGTGCTTGGGGAAGTCCACTTAAAGTTATCGTTGATTGTTCGGCCATTTGTTCTCCTTCGCTGGAGACTGTCCGTCACGGCGTCCACCGCTATGCGTTTCTTAATCGTTTAGAAATTATTAAAATCGTTTTGTTGTATTCAAACTGTTCATTGGCGTTCCGGTTTCTCACCCGTTGTTTAATCGTTCTCCCGACAAAGGTGTCAACCTCTTTCCAGATATATTTTCTGTCCTCTGCCTGAGAGTCATACTTAACACCGGAATCGTAAGTTTGGCTGTTATCATACTTGGCGCCGGTGTTGCCAGCCAGATTTATCAGATAATTAGTGAGGCTCGAAAGACCGCTGTTGGTGAATCCAACCTCGACATTGTACGAACCGATTGTGGAAAAGATAGATTCAAACCGGTGTATCTGGACATCTATTCCATTGTTCGGTAGGTAAGCCTTGGAGTCGGCGTAAGCGTCAATGGCTGATTGGGGGTAAATAATGAAGTTGGCGTCCGATGTTTGGTCAGATGCCCAAACATTTGATCCGGTTGCTGAAGTGTAAGCAATGGTCAAACGAGGTTTGTTAGTGTTCTCTGAGGTATGAAAACGAATTTCGCTTGAGCCAGGGGCACTCCACGTTGGGGCTGAATTATCAATGTCGCAACTCAACCTGATGGCGAACTTCGAAATTCCCGTTTTACTGATTGCCGCCAGTCCTGCGGCGTTGAGGGTAAAACTATTATAAGAGTTAACACTGATAGAATCGATCGAAACATCAGAGGCAAATCTGGTTGAGTCAAAATTGGCGATATTGTAATCGCTGTTTACAAGAGCGGTGCTAGACGCCGGAGCCGCCGCCGTAACACCAACCGACTGATTGAAGGTGTTTTGTTTGTAGTGAACATAAAGACTTAGCGTCGCTGATGTAATTACGGCGTCATCTGGTAGTGAAGAAGTGTCGAACAAAACAATTCCCCGCAGAAGCTCATTCCACTCATCTGTACCCGTCCATGGAAAAATGCCGGCGTAATTTACAGATCCGGCATCACGGGAAAAATTGCCGCTCCCGGACCTAATGTCAGCAAAACTTTCTGTGACATCGGATCTATCTACCCAGCCATCAACACTGGTATTCTCTGGATTGCCGTCAGGATTATATGTTTGTGTTGATGCTACAGCTCCAATATAAGTTGCCAAATTTCCATTGCTGTAAGTCGGGGTGCAGGAGTCGGCCTGCCAAGAGTATTTAGAATCACCTGAACCCTCGGTAATGTGTTGTAAGACTATCCAATAGAGCGTATTACCCAGTAGTGTAACATTCGAGAAAGATACCAGTTTCCAGATGTAGGAAGTATCGGTAAAGGCGGAGATAGTCGCTGTCGCTTGAGCGTCAGCTAAAGTTCCAGAGGGGACGCCATTATTGTTGGTCTCAATTCTTACCTGAAGATCAGTTGTGGTACCGGAAATCTTTTTAAGAAGTAAAGCAATTTTAGAGATATTAATACTTTGAATGGCGTTATACTGAGAAAGCTTAAAGCTTTGCGCTATCCGTTTGGCCGGATTGGCGTCAACCGGTGCATTATAAGAACCGGAAGTTAAATATCTTTCCTCGGGAATCTCGTCATACAAACCGTCATTGTCATTCAGTTTGTAAATCTGTCCTGTTCCTTGAGTACCGGCGTAAGTTTCCCACTGGCCGGAAGTCTCCGAGGTAAAGAGGCAAGAAAAATCGGCTCGGTCATTTATTAACCTTCTCTCCACCGGATAAAATTCCTTATCCACCGTGTCGTAAACTATCCCCAGATTATTAGTTGTTTGGCCTGATTCGGCCACGTGAACTCGGTATCTGTTGCCGTCAGCCACGGCGCAGTCGTTCTCCAACTGAGAGGCGGACAAACCGGCTAAAGTCTGCTCGATTTTAGCGTCCGAGATTGGGTAAGTTTTGTAGCCATCGCAAACATAAATAGCACATTTGCCGTCAACGTCTTGGCCCAAGAAGTAGATATATCCATTAACCACGGCGATTGAGCGGTCGGCAATGGTGCCAAACTCGGTTGGCAGATCAATGAGATTTCTCGCCCAACTATCCGTCCCGTCAAAGGTAAAGTTAGCCAGCCGGTAAATCTTTCTCTTAGTAAAAATTAAAATCTTGTCAAAGTACGTTCTAATTCCGATAATCTTGCCGTCAACTTCGAACCAGTTGTTGGCTCCAAAGGTGTCGACCTGGTTGTCGGTGTACCAGACTCGGTTTTCTTGTCCCAAGATATTAGCAACCAATAATCTATTCTGAAAGTGCTCAATAAATTTCCCCTTCTTAAAAGACGAGTCCGATTGATCGACCGAGCCGGAGGAGGTGTATTTAGCCACGTTATCGGTGTTGTTGATGATGTAGAACTTATCCAAAAAAGGAAAATACGCTCCGTCAGCCTGTTTGTTGGTGGTAAAAGTGATCCCCGAAACAGTGTCCCAGTTGCCTGAGTTGTATCTTTTCAAAACAGTGTCGTAAACAACCAACTGGTCTTGCGTTCCCGCTTGATTAACGTAGTTAAACCCGCCCAAGATGCCGGTGGTCGTGCCGATGAAATTACCATAGAGAGTAATCCCGCCCCGTTTTTTAATTGAAGTCCGAGACCTTGGAATAATATTCTGCCCGTCGGACAACGAGTTGTCCAAAATATCCAAATCCGAGTCGGTGGTATTCAATCCGGCGGTCAGCGCTCCGATCACAAACTCAGTTGTTCGGGGGTTTCTGAAAAATTGTGTGCTTCGTCTGCTCATAATTGCTCAAAAGGTATTTCTAATGGATATTTAGTTTGTGATTGCTCGTCCGTTTCCATATCCTCCAACGCTTTGTCCCACTCACCCCGCCAATAAATCGGGTCAACCGCCGGATCGGACGTTCGCTCGGCATATTTCCACAAAGCGTAATAACTAAGAATATGGTGGTAAGTGGGGTCGAAAAACGGATAAGCGCCGTCAGCATTCATTGTCGGAGGAAACATCTTGTAGGAATAGGTAATCGTATAGGCTTGGTCTGGCCGGTAATCAAAGGAAATGTTTTTCGTCTCGACGTTGGTCGAACTCAATGTCGGCTCGGAGATATACCATTTTGAGGGGACAGCTCGGCCAGGCACGGTTTTATCGGGAGTGATCTCTCTCAATTTCTCTTTGGAAATCAGAGTTAAGACTTTGGCGTATGAAGAGGGCGAAGTAATCCGCATCTGTTCAATCTCGTCCACATCAGAGGCCAAAGAGTAGGTAATATCGCCATCAGAACCCGTCAAGGAAAGAGTCCCCGTTTTGTATAATTGCGGCCAGTTCCGTTTGGCAGCCACAATATGGAGAGCGATATTTAAATCCTCCTCCAAGCCCGCCCGCACCACAGCGTCGTCGGGTATTTTAGCATAGCGGACGCATAAAGTTTTAAGTTCCAGTCGTGTTTTCATTTCAACCTACCGGCACTAATATTTTTGATTCGGGGTCTTTAATTAAAACTTTTCCCTTGATCATTTCGCCATCGAAGCAACACTCAACCACTCTCTTGTAAACCTTACTGCAAGAGGAACATCGGTAACCCTCAATCCACTTGCCGATGTCTTTTTTGTTCCAAGCGTGGTTTTCGTTGCAGCAAGGCGTTGGAGTATCGTACTCGGCACCACAGGTTTTGCACTTGTACTTCAGTTTGGTGTTGATGATCTTTTCGACTTGGTCTGGCCGCATTGTCGAGTGAGCGTGAGTAAAACTTGTTCCGTGGCATTTGCCACACTCTTCTTTGTCGTTGGCGCCAAACTCACTAATCAAACCGCAACGGATACACTGCTTGGCAACAATTTCGTAGCCTGGCCTGATCTTTCCAACTTTTGAAGTTGTTTTCAGCCCCTGCTTAAAAGTCTCGGTTTTTTCAAGTTTTACCTTGACTTGTTTGGGATTTTCGATTGTGGTAATCTTGGTTTCCATTATTCCTCAACCACATCTGCAAACTGCACTCGAATCAAAGTTTCCTGCTCGGGGGTAAAGACTCCCGAGGCGGACAGCTGGCTCTCGCCGAAGGTATACTCGCCGCCCTCACGGTCGATATTAGCCTTAAACCAAGCGTTTGAGGCCTCTAATTCATTTGGCAGGATGGTAATTTTTAATCTCATTTTATTCCTTTAACTTAATGTCACGGCGTACTTGGCGGAGAGGTATCTCTCATTAGCTTGTCTCTGCGTTGCCACCAAAGTAGTCGAATATTTAACCGAATCGCCGATGTCGCCGTTAAGGGGACTGGTGGCATCGTGCTTGGCAAAGATCGTTCCGATAGTCAAATCGGTATCGTTAGCTGCTAGAGTCTGGTCGGCCCCAACCTGCACACCCTGCTTGAAGAATTGAACCGCCGCCCCGTTTCTGATAACCGAGATAATGTAAGCCGTATCAGCCGTGAATCCGCCGTGAGCGACTGAAACAGCGGCGTTTACTCCGTCAGCGTAATAAAAGTTCGTGGCGTCCGCCCGCAAGAGATAGCCGTTGCCCGAAGAAGCTCCGACAATGATAGCGTCTGTTACTGTCCTTGGGATAACCATAATCGAGAGGGTGTGAGTCTTGCCAAGGTTAATCCCCGTGTAAGTTAAGACGTCATCAGTGCCGTCTCCCCTGACAACGGGCTTACCGTTTTGAACATTGGCAACGTAGGTCGGTCTTTTGGTCAGCGTTGTCTGGACGGCGTGGTTAGCATTCCCCGACTGATCTTGCCACTTGGCAACCGAAGCCTCAAGGTCGCTGGCGCCCGATTGAGCGTCTCCGGCGACAATACCGGCGTTTGCCAGAGGGCCGGTGGATTTAACCGAGACAGTGTCAATCGTTCCGGTGAAGGCGGAGACTGGATGAATCGCCAGAGCGGCTGTTGTAGTGGCGGTGATGGTCTGGGTGTAAGTTCCGTTAGTCGATCTTGTCGTTCCCGTCACTCCGCCGAAAGTAAAGGCAACCGAACCGGTAGTAACAACGACAGCATAAGAGATGGTGTATTCTCTCCCGACAACGGCGGCGGTAGTGGCTTGAGACAGGTCGGCGGTAGCGGCGGTAGCCGCCTCGTTGTTCGTGCCATAAGCCCAACCCGCCCCCTCCGTCCAGCCGGTAGAATTGCCGGTAAACGTGCCGTTGGTAACTTTTTCGGCACCGGCGGCGGTGAGGTCGTTGGAACCCTTGGCGTCATATCTTGTGCTGGAGTTCTCGTTCATATCCCAGAACGAGATACAATTCGTCCAGAAGGTCGCCAAGGCCGATGTGCTTTGAACCGTTCTTGAAGTTTGGCCGTTGCCCGAATTATAAAGAGCGGTTGCCTCGGCGGTGGATGAAAGCGTTTTGGTCACATAGACTGAGTCCTTTCGCCCGTTCATAAACTGATAATCGTAGAGTGCGCTCACGGCAGTTCCAATCGTAAATGGCGTCCCGGCCAAAGATTGCGCATAAACTGCTGTCGACAAAGAATTGATCGCTCCGTCATTAACTTGAATGTTAATCGTTCCAGCCGTTTTATCCCGCCAAGCTCGGACGAAATACCACGTCCCTGCCGATAAATTTCCAAACGTCGATGCTGTAATCGTGGCAAAAGTAGTTCCGTTTGAAACTCCAAAAACCAACTGTGAGGTTGCCACTTTCAGGTAATATTCAGTGTTCGCTTCCGAGGTGACGGAACTTCCTTTGGTTAGGAGGTGATAATTTCCGACAGTGGTCAAATAGACCCAGCCGCCGATCTCAAAATCAATATCGCCCATTCGGAGAGTCAAACCAGCTGATGCAATTGTCACCAGTTCTTTATCCGCACTGGAAAAATCAGCCGCCCCGTCAGCGAGGACACCGATGTCAGCTTTCAGGTGTAAAATCCTGCCTGATAAATAGTTCAATGCCGCCTGGCGCATAGCACCAACAGAAGGAGATAACGAGTTTATGCCCGAACTCGGCGCCTTGGCTCTAACTGTCGGTGATATTAAACCGATTCTTTCCATAGAATTCCTTAAAATAATTCAACATCAACCACGACTGAGGCAGTGATTGAACGAAGATACAAGACCCTGCTCTGACTGGTGGAATTGTTTGTTCCCACGGCCGGCAACAATCTTGTCTCCCACGCCTCTGCCTTGGCAACGCCGCCGGTGTCGAAATTGCCAATCGTTGCCGCTTGGTTGCCTGTTGCGACCGTGCCCACTGCGGCAGCCGAACGATTAACCGAAAACCTGACGTGATTAGTGCGAGGGTATAATCTAAAACCTTTATACTGGTTGGGGATAGTAATCGCTGTTACGGTTCCCGGCGTAGCCGAGAGAGTAACTTCAGATGACACCTCGTTGCCGGTGTCAACATACGATTCAAATTCTCTGTCTCCCAACGTTGATTCTTTTGTGGCCATATTTTCTCCTTACATTTGGCTAGCTAATACTTCTATCGCTTTTTTAACTTTCAAGACGTTAGCCGGTTTGCTGAATGCCTTTTCATCTTCAATCAGTTTTTGATTGTAAACGTCGTACTCCTGCTTGGTTACCAGCTCAATTTGGTAATTGGGGTGGTTTATTACTCTTTCAGCCGCCAGCCAGAGGGGTACTTCTTTATAAAAAGTAATTTTTTCGCCGACATTCGGACCAATCAAGATTCTTTTAATCAGTTTTAAGTAACAAACGGCCTTATTAACCGGCAGAGCGCTATAATCCTCTTTGGGTACGGCTTTGACTCGGTTGTTCATAAAGAAAGTGATCAGGGTATCCCACGCCTGTTGCTTGGGCATTTTCTGTTTATAAACACACTGGGGGTTGCCTGGTTTTAGCGCTCCTTGGCCGTAAGTTACCTCGACAATCTCCTCTCGGTCGTCCGCAGACTCTTCCTTGATTGGTTCGGCCTCGACGCTCGGCAAAACCTTGACCTCGCCTTTAGGTTTATTCATTTCCTCAAGTTCTTTTTTCAACGCCTTGAGCTCTTCGAGCTCCTTCTTCATTCCCTCGTTCTCTTCCTTGAGCCGTTGAATATAATTCGTCGGCTTTTTTTCTTCTGTCATAACTACTCCTTTTGTGGGTTTCCACCCGTTAATTAACATTCGCTAAGGCTGCTAAGCAGCCCTAGACGAACATTAATTAGAACACTAATTAGGTGTTGATAACCGTTCTGATATCGACTCCGTGGTCATCGCGAAGTTCGGCATAGCCCCACAAAGCCGAAGCAACGTAACCGGTCGCCAGATAATCCGGTCTCCGGTCTCGTTCGACTTTCACGCCTCTTTGCTCAACTAAGACGGCAAAGTCCTTGTGGAACAAAAGATTGTGAATGGTACCTGGGGTGCCCGAAACTTGAGTGATGTCGGTCGTCATATGAACCTGGACGCCGAAGACATCGCCGATCAGACCGCCATTGCCGCCAACCATCGGAGCAGCTCCGCCCTTACCGGTATTTTGGTACTCGGTAAAGCGGGAGATTTGCTGCAGGTTGTTCATCGCTCCTGGCTTGACCACAAGGTTCCGGTCGGTCATCGGAGCGTTGGCATCATTCAAATATTGAATAGCGCGAACGATGTTGGCCTCGGTCAATGTGGTGTGTCCTGTACCGGTTGTCTGAGTTAAACCGGAATAAAGACCAGTCAGGTCGGTTTGAACATTCCTCTCAAGGGCTTCAGCGATCTTTTGCTGATATTGCACAGCCAGACCGTAAGCCGATTGAATCGTCAATCTATCTTCAATCGATACAGACGATTCAAAGTAACGATTCAAGTTAACAGTCACGCTCGTCTCCGTCGGCGCCTGGAAGGTTACCGCTGTTTCAGCCGAAACTGCCGTGGTCGACAGGTTGGAGACAAACGGGATCTTAACCGAGTCGCCGCCGTTAGCGGCATCGGCGTCGCGTCTGTTAACAAGACGGGACATTACTTTCTTTGACTCACGAGCGATCTCGATTTTCTTCGCCCAAATATCGGGTATGAAGACTGCGCCCGTGGTAATTGTCTGGTGGGTTGTACCATATCCAGCCATAATTTCCTTTCAGAACAGAACTCTCTATACGGCATCCACCGATTTCTAGTAATATTTAATACCTATTTCTTCTCTCATTGCTTTATCAATTTCCTCAGCGTTATCTCTCCACTCCTGGTCGGACAGAGTTCCAGCCTTCACTTTTTCTAAGAGTGATTGCTTTTCTCTGCCGGCTTTCGAGGCGCTTTCGCCGAGACCTGCTTGGTTTTTCTTTAGGGTCTGATTTTTGTAAGCGTCCTCTGCTCCGACTTCCTTTGACACTTTGATAATGGTGTCGATGTTGTTGGCGATAGCCGATTTTCTCGCCTGCTCCAGTTTGTTTTCCAGAGACATTTTGGGGGTGGATTTTTCAATCCTTGAAAGTTCCTCGTTGATCTCCTTGCCTAAAACGTCAACGTAGGGCTTCTTTTCAAACTCGTCCCAAACTTTCTCTTCCTTGAGGGGGGTAACCTCCTCTCGGATAATCTGGCGCAAGACCTCGATGGCTTCTTTCTGCTGATCGGGTTCCTCTTCGGAGACCTCCTCAACAGTTTTGCCCTTAATCTCTTCAAGCTCGGCCTTGGTCTGCTTGTAGAGATCGCGGAACTTGTACATTCCCTTTTCAAAATCCCGCTGCTTTTTCTCCTCTTTCTCGTCTTCTTCGGAAGCGCCATCCCGTTCGGATTCAGCTTGCTCATTGGTTTGAGCGGCCTCTTCCTCGGCCAGAAGCTCGCCGACGGTTTTTTCCGTTGCCTGGGACTGGTCGGCTGAAGGTTCCGCACCTTCGTTTTGAGTCCCTTGGAGTTCTTCCTCCATAGTGTCCTTTCTCAAGACTTTAATGTTTGGTTGTTAGAGCGGGAAACTACGCCGCTAAGTCTTGATTTGTGAATAACTAACTATTTTTCCGAGCAGTTTTTTAATTGCCCGAAGATCACGCTGCAAAGAAATCATCTTTTCGGCGTCGTCTTCGTCAATTAAATTGGCGTTTAGACTGTTCGACTCGACGGTCAATTCCTCCTCCAAAATCTGCCAGCCTCTGGTTTCAATCATTCCCTTCACCGCCGCCGCCCGTTCTTTTTGTTCTTTTTCGGTCACATCACTCCTTCCGGCGCCATTCCTTGTGTCGATTCCATCATCATTTTCATTTTGTCTATTTGGGCCAAAACACTCTGTCTTTGGGCTTCGGGGGCATTCTCGAATCCTGGTTGTTGAGTCACGGCGATCAACTGCTTTAACTTCATCGTCAGATCGGGTAGCATTGCCTCTTTGCCCCGCTTCATCTTGTTGTAATCAAGATCAGCCGCCTCAAAGATCTTTTTGTCAATTTCGTCCTGATTCACCGAGGAATCTTGGATATAAATCTCTTTCAAATTCATATATTTAGTCAATTTGGCGTTGTTTGACTCGGCTAAAGAGGAGTTGGACAAAACTCGAAAACGAATATCGCCTTTTAGTTGTTCGGGAGAGATCAGCTTCTCGTAGTAGTTCCCCTCTTCATCTGCCACGGCAATCGCTTTCCGGCGATCAAAGAAACGAGGGTCTTGGTACATCGAGAGAACCAACTCGCCGATTCTCTGGACGTAGAGATCAATCAAAGTAGCCTGAGGCTTAAATCGCATCTTGACGTTTTCATTGGCGATCGAGGCGCCGGTGGCGGTATCTCCTCCTTGGACATCAACATCATCAGAGACCAAAAGAACATCGTTCGCTCCCGTCCGGTCTTGCATCTGTTTTCTGATCATATTCTGTTGCGACTCAATCGAAGGGGCAAGATCGGGAAGCTCCATTGCCATCACATCGTCTTGTTCATTGACCAACCAAGGCAGCGCTGTCACAAACTTAAGAGTCGAGAGATCAATATTGCCTTTTCGGCGAACTTTCAGCGGGGGATTATTTCTCCTGCGGTAATTATTAACCTTCTCATTCTCCAGAGAGTTCAACTCTTCTTGGAGCGAAGCTATGGGGGTGATAAAGCCCTCACCCAGAAGAATATGGGGCAAAGGATTGTAGGTCAGATAAGCAAAAGGCAGTTTACCGTGATTGTAGGGCGACTCAAAAGGCTTTTTATCGGGGTAAGGATCAGTATTGATTACTTTTTCGCCGTTGGCGATAATCACACAACCGACTTTTCTTTCGTCGTCAAAATCACTCATTCCCCAGACCTCAATCACCTCGTAGAGATCGTCTTTTTTGTCATCTTTGATTTCTTTGTCGGTGTAGCCCAATAACTGAAGCTGCTGCTTCCTGTAATCAAGAGTTTCGAGTTTGGATTCGCCCAACGAGTCAATCAGTTCCTCGTTCCAGCCCTCTTTTTTCATTTGGGCTTTAGTCATCTCCGCCCGCACGAAAAGAGGAAAGTCGTCATCAAGATCGGTTTTTTCAGGGTGGGGATAAACGTCAAAAGTATTTAATTGCTCAATCGAAGCCCGATCGGTCGTTTTGTCCTGATATTTCCAACAAACCTTCGTCCAGGCGGTATCGTAGATCATTGCCTCTTTATTAGAGGAGAGAAATTTAAACTCAAAATTATTCTGATCGAAGTCGTGGCGTAAAAGTTCATTGCCTAGGGTCGATGCTTCTTTGTCCCGCTCGTTATTAGCCGAAACAGAGTAAGTTGGCAGTTTATTAGTGAGAACGGGGTGGACAATATCCACCAAAGTGGCAACATAAGGCACAGAGTAGTTAGCGACACTTTTGGGCTTCTTTTTCCTGGCGCCGACATAGAGAGCAAAATTAACATTGCGCCTGTCCCAAATCGGACGAGCGAACTCTTTGGCCGCCTTCCATTGCTCAGAATACTTTGTAAATAGTTCGTTCGTATCCAAGAAAGCCTTCTCGCTCGAAGACCTATTCAGTGGAGTCCACCACTTGCGTATTTACTTGCGTATTTATTCAATTATTATCTAATAGAACATTAGAAAAGTCGTCAAGATTGAAAACCTTAGTATTCTTCGTTTAACCGTTCGTGGTAAATATGGCGGAGTTGCTGATCTTGGTAACTTCGCTCCGGTTCCTCGATTTGGTAGAGCTGCCAGGCGATGGCCAAACTCATAACAAGATCATCGTGAGCGTTGGACTCAGCTTGGGCTTTCCAGCTTGCAGAAGTTTTAACCACCACAAAGGAGAGCATCTCCTCAATCGTTCGCTTATCGTAAATCTTCAATACTCTCTTGTCGATCGCCTCCTTGAGAGCCGAGAGCATCGCCGGTCTCGTAGCAGTGTTAGTCTCCCAGCCGTATCTGATGCCTTCAGACGGGTCAACTTGGCCGATTATCGGCATAACAAAGAGTTTAAACTTGCCTTCTCTGTTCAAAGTAGCCAATCTTTCCATCTCGAAAGACCCGCCGTTGTTGCGCTCGTAAGCAATCACCGATTTAACTTTAGTCTGATCGTAAATCTCGTTTAGTTTCGGATAAATAAGATTGGTCATCTCCGTGGCCGTTATTTCAGAGTGGTAAACCAAAGGCACATCAAGGTAGGTTTTAGACAAAAATTGAGCGGCGCACCTGTCGCCCCCGCCGGCGGCGGTGTCCGCCCCGACAACAATAAATTCATCTGGTTTAAATGATCGGTACTGGCGCCACATTTTGCACCTCCTCTAAGTAAATTCTTAACGCCCCGGAGTCAAAGAACTGCGAACCGCTAGTCAAAAAAGCCTCTTGGGGATTATCGGGGTACTCTTGAGGGTAGAGTCTTTTTAACTCCACCTTTTTCTTGGCCAAAAACTCCTCAGAGTAAAAATCGCTCGCCCGATAAAATAGGGGCTTAAAGCCGGTCAAGCCGAGAACAGAATCGTCCCAGAAAGATTTGAATTCGTTAAAACCATTGGCTGTGGTTTCGATTACAAAATAGCCGTTTGGCACCACCGCCTGTCCCGCTCCGGCTAGTATCTTTTCCAGATTAGGATAAAAAGCCGATTCCGAAAGATGAAGATTAGTAATTGTTTTTGATCGCCCGAACTCGGTGTTTTGGGCTGTGCCGATCGAATAACGGGCGTTATTGGCCTCATTATAAATCTCCGAACGGGTGTTGTACTTCAAAGGCACTTTGACCTTGTTTTTCTCCTCGTAACTTCTGATGTAGAATTTAACCTTATCAAGCAACTCGATGGCGTTCTCGTCAATGTCGGCCACTACCACGCTTCGGGAGTTTGGCTTGGTTAAAAAGTCCTTCGTGAATCTGGCTAAAATTAAAGAGGAAAATCCCTCTTGACGAGCCTTCAAAATGATGTCTCGCCCAGACATATCAAAGAGAAGATACTTAATTTGGATAGGATTTAATACAAAAGGTACTATTTCGCTGTTTTTGTTGACAATATCAAAATTGCGCTCGATATATTTTTTGATGCCATCAGACGAATTGTTGGTCAACTCTAACATCTCGGCAAACGTGCTCATAAGTCCTTCATTATCTCCAGGGCTCTCAAACGTATCTCTAAGATATTGATTGTTGCCTCGGTTTTCACTTGATCGGATTTAAGTTGCGCCCCCTGTTTTTTGTCGGTTGCAGTCAGCTCTAAATTGGCCAGAACGCTTAGATCGGCCTTGGCATTGTAGAGGCCAAGTTTGGCCTCGTAAATTAACTTTTCTCTTGGGTTTTTAAAGTCCATATTATCCTTTCTTGGTGGTCCAGATCGTGCTTATACCACCGCACTTTACGTTTACATTAATAAGTTTTGTCATATCGCCGCCGGTAGTCAATTTCAGAGCGTCAAAGACGGTGAACTCGTTAATATGCTCCGGAGAACGATTGTTGCGTTCGTTGGGCACAGAGCAAATTAAAACTCCGTTTGGTTTCAACACTCTCATCATCTGGAAAACCGCCGCTTCGGGACCTTCAAGATGTTCTAGCGTTTCCCCGCAAAAAACAATGTCGAAAAAGTCCGTGGAGAGAGTAATATCGACCGCCGGCATTACTCTATAATCAAATTGGGGGTCAATCGCTCTCGCCCAGGCGATAGTTTTCGGCGTAATGTCAATACCGTAAAATTTCCACTCTGGAAGGTTGGCGTGAAGCAGGCGCAACATCTCGCCGTTGCCGCACCCAACGTCTAAAAGGCGATAAGCGTCCTCGTGGGGGTTGTTGGACTGGTGGTTGATCATTTCGTCGATAACATACTGCAATCTCTCGCTGTCAATCCGCCGCTTACCCGTTCCCCGCTCGCTTTCATACACTTGGTCCCAATATTCAGGGGAATTAATGTTGCTCATAATCTCTCCTTACCTGCTCAGCTCGCCGAGTCCAATTGTGATTAGTTATTACTTCCTCGACTGCCTTCGTGGTGTCAAAATCTTCTTTTAAGACGTTCCTCACGTGTCTGACGCACTCGTCCACGTCACTAAAACCAAGATAATGTACTCCGTCCTCAAATTCCAATTCAGGTGTCTTAAATGCGATTGTGGGGGTTCCTGAAGCCAGACACCACAGTAATCGCTCGGAATAATACTTGATATTATTAAAGTGGTTGATCGAAATGCACGTCTTGCCTTTAGCATACCACTTGCCCTGTTCCTTGACCGGACAGCTTCCCGAAGAGATGCCCTCCGGCCAGCCGTTGCCCAAGACCAAAGTATTAAAATGCTCTTTTAAGACCTGCATTAACCTCAAGCGCAGTTTGGTATCGGGAAATTGATTGTCATAGTGATTTCCTATGAAGACAACGTCGTACTCTTTCGCTTGGGGTTCGATTGTTACCTCGTCGGGGTCAACAGCTATCATCATAATTTCGACTCGTTTGGCGTGGGGAGTGTAAATTTTTTGGTGGTCAAAACCAAGGTATGTAATATCGAAATACCGGCCGATTTGCGATTGGTAAACAGGCACAACCTCTCGAATGTCGCCATTCCACTGAGTCAACCATAAATTAGGAAAATCCTGCCTGATTTTCTCTAGCATCTGGGGTTGGATTGAGGCCGTATCTTGCAATTGTGCCCAAAGAATATCGGGCTTCCAGTCGGCAATCGTACCGTAAAGAGAGCTGTTCATTGCTCCCTTGCCGAGTTCTCCCTCTAACCGCAGAAAGTCAAACTGCTTATAATTTTCATCACCAAAAACTTCTCTAAAACCTTTCTCTTGGCCTATTTGTTCTGATCCTGAGACCTGTAGCGGCCCGTGCAGTATTTTCGCCATTCTATTTTGTCCTCTTCAATTATTCTGGCACTCTCGGGATTGGTTTGTATACTTAAAGAGCCGTAATGATAAGCAGTAAACTCAGCTTGCATTATCTTCCAACCATTCTCTCTCAATTTGCCGTACATATATTCATCGCCAAACCACAATTTTAGCTTTTTGGGTATCGGATAAACCAACTCCACCGCTTTTCTTGGCAAGACGGTAAAAGCTCCAGCCACTCCGCCCTTTAATTCCTTTCGTTCACCTCGCCAATTCCGCAAGTGTTCTAAACTCGGCGCAAAAGTTGGAACCCAAATCTCGTTATCATCTTTGGGGATCATTTTGTGCCAGTTTTTGCCCATAATGACATCGGAACTACCAATGGCCAAATAGTCCCATTCGCCATCTAAAAAGTATTTCATCGCCTGGTTCCAAGCTCCATTGCAATAGTTATTGCCTCGATTGATAACGTGCGGAATCCCTTGAACCACGTAGCGGTACAGGGGATTGTTAACGACAATAAACAAATCGACTTCTCCTGGAATATCAAACACGGGGTCCGGCTTTAGCGACTCCAGCGCAGATTTGGCAATCTCGGGATTCGAGTAAATCGGAAAAGACGCTAGAATCATTCAATTACTTTCTTGCCGTAATACGGATGCTCTCTCAAAATTTCGGGTAATCTGTTCAAGTCGAACTCGCCGGCGTTCCAAAAATTCAGACAAACCGGATGAATATCAGTTTGGGCATTAGGAATCCATTTGTTTCTGAACCAATCCGGCCGCCACTCTGGCCGGTGAGCCTGGACTTGCATTTTGTACTCAATGTATTTTGTCGGTTGAGCGTAGCCCATATGAAACACCCGGTACTTCTCCGGCTCGCCGATCAAAAAACCATCATCCAAATAAGCAAAACCATCTCCGCCCTTGACTCGGTATAATCTGTCTGGCATCTGGCCGTCTTTGCAGACTTTGGAGAATGACCGCCAAAAGTGTTGGAAGGGTGCTTTGTACATTTTGGCGTTTGATTTCTCAGCGACTGAAATCCAATAATCCACCGCTCCAAGCGGAACGATCTCGTCGGAGTCAATCCGGACAATCCAGTCATAATTGTCGGCGTGCGCCCAAACCGCCCCGCAGTGATCGCCCTCGGTTGCCCAATTGCCCTCTATCCACTCCGCCCCATATTTATCGGCGATAGCTTTTAGTTCGCCAGGATCATCGGGACAAGCCATATCAGTGACAAAGCCTTGAGAAGGTTTGGCGGCGTAAAAAAGAATTATGTGGTCAACTTGAGGCTTGATCGCTTTCAGCGCCGCTTCCAAATAAGGTAAGCCATAATGCAACATCATAAAACAGAGCTTCATTACCACCCCCTCGGCGGCACGGGCATTCCCGTAACCGCCTCTCTAAATTTATCGATCACAAAACCCTGTTCCTCCTCAGTTAGGGCATCGTGGCAGGGCAAACTCAGTAACTCTTTCCAGACTCTATCAGTGACAGGAATCGGACGTTTAACTGCCTTCTTCCAATATGTCATCTCAGAGAGCGGCTTAAAGTGAACCGAAGTCGTAATGCCGTTCTCGGCTAAATAGTTAGAAACCTTGTCTCGGTATTTAACTCTCAGAGTGTAATACTGACAGGTTTTCGACCACTTTGGTAAAGTAACCGGTAAGTCTTGAAAAGCCTTGTTGTACCTCTCCTGAATGGCGTGACGCTTATCCAAAATCTTGTTCACTCTTCTTAACTGCCCCAGCGCTAAAACGGCATTGATGTCGTTCATATAGGACTTGGTGCCGGTTTGGGTGATGTCATAATCCCAAGAGTACTTATTGCCTTGGTTCCTCTGATAGGTTGACTTCTCGACTCCCAGCCAAGTCATATTTTTGATCTTTCGGACTATTTCTGGATTGTTGGTTGTAATCATCCCGCCGTCTCCCGCAGGCAAAGTCTTAACCGCTTGGAATGACCAGACCTGAATGTCGCCTAACCCGATGCCGTCCTCGACAGTCATCCCGCCGCAATGAGCGCAATCTTCAATTATTAAGCCGTTGAACTTCTCTCTGATCGCCCCAACATCGGCCACTCGTCCGTGGGAGTGGACAACGATGATTGCCTTGGTTCTGTCGCTGATAACGAGCGTGTCAATGTCCAAACAAAGCGTTTTCTCGTCAATATCGGCGAATACTACCTCCAGCCCGTTTCTCTCCGGTTCTGAAGCGTCAGCCACGAACGTAAGAGCAGAAGTGATGCACTCTCCCTCGGTCAGTCCGTAAACCTTGAAACACAAATCAAGAGCGGCGGTGGCGGAACTCAAAGCCACAGCGTGCTTAAATCCGGTGTAGAGAGCGAACTTCTCTTCAAGTTCGGCAGTCTTCGGGCCCTGCCCCCACCACCCACTTTTAATGACGTCATTTAATTCTTCTAATGTGTTTTGATCGCAACTCGGTCTCAATACTGGAATCATTTTTGATCCTCTCCCAAACAGAACAGTCCAAACTGGTGTCAAGCGGACGTTTCTTGTCTGTTAGTTTATTCGTTTTAACATCTTTTTTTGTTTTTAGAGCTAACTCATACATCGACTTTCGTCCTGTTCCTATGTGTATAATATTAGGCAATTTGCCAAATAAATCAATCGCTAGACTCAATTCCTTGGCGATCACATCGGTGTAATCTCCGCTCGTGAATTGGTTGTCGTAGGCCTCATCGTATGGCCAGGGGCGCGGCTTAAAGAGCAACCGAACAATCTTGTGCCTTGTTAGGTGTTCCTCGGCCATCAGTTTGGTTTTGGCGTAATACCCAAGAGGATTTGGTTTGTCGGTCTCTTTGTAGTTACCTTTTGCTCCGTCAAAAACATACTCGGTCGAGATGTGCAGTATCGGTTTTTTAAGACTTTTTAAGTTTATCGCACCCAAAACATTAATCCTAAAACACTCATTGCGCTCAATTTCTGCTTTGTCAACGTCAGTATAAGCGGCGAGGTTCACAATCAAATCGAATTCTTTACCTTCGACAAACCTATCGATCGAACCGCAATCGGTAATATCAACCTCTTTGTGGGCAGGACAAATTAAATCTGTGCGCAAATTGCGCAATTCCGTCCCTAATCTGCCCGATCCGCCAGTCAATAGAATCATAAAGCCTCCTCAACACATCGCTTAAAAGTTAATTCCTCAGTGAATCGCCTAAAATTATTGTCTGGCCAACTCTGCCGGTAAAACTCATCCAAAAAACAAACATCATAGGGATAGTTGTCTGATCGCTCCAAGACTATCGGCAGTTTTCGGCAAGCAAACAACGTCATCCGTTGAGGACTCAAAATTGGCTTATCTAACTGGTGTAGGCACAAGCCCCACCTCGAAATCGCAATAGAATGATCACGTACCTCGCCAAAGCCCACAGGAGCCATCGTAAAGCCTTGAGACTCAAGTTCAGCCACTTGTTGCGCCCGCTTGCCGTAGAGATAGGCCAAATGGCAGAAGTCCCACCTCTTGTTCGGCGAAGGCTCGAAAAAGAGTCTGGCATCTCCCCCCAAAACTACAAACTTGCCCTTCATTGTCCGGTCAGAAACCCACTGCTCGTCAAAGTAAGATGGGCACGGCTCATAAGTAATCTCTAACTGCCACAGAATATATTTAGCGGTGTGGAGGCGTTCACAACACGCCTTCACATTGCCGTTGTTGACAGTGAAGATATAGGTTTCGTTACTGTCCTTGTCAACTTTGTCCAGTTCGCACCACTCAAAGTTCCAATCAATCAACCGGTAGAAAATATCGTAACTCTGGTAGTACTCGCCTTTATCGTTTCTTATTTTCACAAATTTGATTGAAGACATATTTCCCGCTCGTAGTTAAAAATGGCGAGCCAGTATTTTGTTTTAATTGGCGGCGTTTTCTAACCACTTGCTTTCTTATTGAGTCGATAAGGTGATCAGTGTAAGGATGATTAAAATCTTCTTGTAACTCGACAAGGCTCAGTCGCATATCTAAAATGTCATCAATCCACATCTTGGCGGATATTTCTAAATTGCGTTTATTTTGGAATATCCTGTTACCGCCGCTTCTGCCGTCTTTGATTTTCACACCTTTGATTGTATAATTTATAAATTCTTCAACCTCTTCTTGAGTCGACTCGAATGACTTATCAGGCCACACCTGAGTCAAGAAATCAATCTCTTGTTTTTGCTTGTTGGTTAATTTCATAACAAACCTCGCTAATTATTAAACTGTTGTTCCACGGGTCTGTTTTCTCGTTGGCTACCGTGTAAGGATTGGCACAGAAATCTCGGAACAATGCCCGATTGCGATTCGCTCCCTCGTTCCAAAATAATGACTCTCTCTGCTGCCGCCTGTGGCTCTCGTGGCTGTGCGACTGGTGAATACCAACTATTCGATCTCCGACTTCGCCGGTCAAATTCGGTCTGCCTGCCCAAGTGTCGGGACAACCGGCCATTCGCATTCTCATCTTGAACTGATCGTCTTCGGCATAAACTCCCGTCTGGTACCGCAAATCAACTCCGTTAATATCTCTGGCCGTCTTAGTCGAAAAGAACATCGTATACCAGTACATCTCATAAAAACCTTGATCGGGCATATGATTATAAGGATATTCGGTGCCGAACTTACGGGCGATCTCATAGAGTTGGTCGTAGCTATACTTTTGCCATTCGTTATCATCCAGGAATTGATTAAATTGTTGCGCTCCCAACCAGACCTCGCCGAAAGCCGCCTTGCCGTCTTTGGCCATCTCGTAGCCAGTTTGGAGTGAATGAGGCGAGAGAATCATCTCCGGCTGAATCAGACCGATCACCTCGCCCTCGGCCTTGGAAATACCGATGTTGGCCGAGATGGCTTGGGTATGATACCAATCATCACCGCCCTTGCGGTTCAATTCCTTGTAGATTGGACTCTTGGTGTGGTCATAGATGATGTGTCTCACTTTTATTTTGCTTCGAATCGGGCTGATTGCCTCCTCGATCGGTTCTGTTGAATTGTCGTCAACTATGAGTATCTCAAGGTTTTTGGGGGCGAAAGATTGTCTTAAAATTGATTCTAAGCCCCGTTTAAAAATCTTCCGCCGATTATAAATTGAATATATTATACTGAGCATTTAATTTTTTCTATCAGGTGGGTGGTCGACCAGTTTCCTTCTGGCCGGTTGTTGTAGACCAGCCCAATATTGAATTGTTCCGCTAGATTAACTTTTTTGGCTAAATTCTGATCGGTGTAATTCACTACCCAAATATCCGGTAAAAAATTCTTCACGTACTGCAAACAATCGTCGTTGTCGTTTTTGCCTCGACTGATAAAACACTCGTCAACACACCGCAAAGCCCTGACCATCAAGTATCTGTCGTGCTCCCCAATGATTGGTTCTCTCTTGAGAGCACGAATTGTCTCATCAGAAGCAATCGAGACAATGAGGTAGTCACCTTGAGCTCTAGCAAACTCCAAAAACTCAAGGTGACCGGTGTGGAGTAGGTCGAAGCAACCGGAGACAAACACTCTACGCACGCAACTCCTGATGTAAGTCATATCGCCTCCAGATCGAAGTGCTTGCACTTCATATTGCTGACTACCTCGACACGGAAGCCCGCTTCAATCGCCTTGCGGATGAAGTAAGCGTCCTCACCGACGTTGTCATCTTGATACTTCTGTTCATATCTGTAGATTATCTTGCCGTCCTTGACTCGTTCCTCTATCACCGCCACCTTGGAGTTGAACCACGGCTCCTCCAAAAACTTAAAAATGTACGGCTTGATCAAACAACAAGAGATAGTGGCAATGTACAGATCCCCATTGGGGTGACAGCGGACATTCGAGTCGTCCCTACCCTTGCTTGGGGCGTCAATGCAGCTGATATCAGCACCGGTGTTGATCATTGCGTTCAATCCTCTGATCGGCATCGTCTGATCGGAGTCCATCATCAAAATATAGGTCGGATTCATCTTAAGGCATCGCTTGATCTCCTTCTCTCTGGCCTCGGCTCGTGTGCCGAATTCAATTCTCGGTTGGGCTATAGCGATCATCCGATTAACTCCTTAATTTTACTTTTGTTCGCTGTCAGGGCTTCCTTGGCTTCCTCCGGCGCCACCTCCAGCCACTTGCTGAAAACTGCTGGCATATCTGTTGCGCCATAATAGTTGTTGACAATCTGTGTTCGATTATCAGCAGCTAATACCGAATTAGCCGCCACCTCGTAACCTAATAACTTGCCTAACTTGTCGTGGTAGTCTTTGCGGGTTTTGTGGTCCGGAACGTCAATAAAATCAACTGTCCCGCCATTGGCTTCCTTGCCGGATATGGTTGAGATAGTTCTGTTGGCTTCGAGGCCGCCTTTAAGTTGCCTAAAATATGCGTCAGCGTCTAATCCATACACGGATAGTATCGATTCGATTTTAACTTTCTTTAACAATCTTGAAGCGAGGACTGCGGCACTCGCATAATCAGTATCGGGGTTCAGCTCTTGATAAGCTTTTACGCCATTTTGGCCATTTTTAAGCCACGACAAGAAGAAGAGCAATAAGTCCTTATCGCCGTCGAATGCCTTATCTAATGCTTCTAATTTTGATTCAATAGTCATTTTTAATGTTTTCACATACAATTTCGAAAACAGTACTCCCGTCTTCAGTCCGCTTATTCAACCACATTAAACTTTCTTCCATCTTGGTGATTGCTAAACTGTTCTCTCGGCAAGGGAATCTGCCATTTAAGTCCTGTAATCTCTCGATTGACACTCGCAACATCTCTTCAAGAGTTGTCCCATCTTCCGAACTTCCATCTTCGTTCAACTTATAAAACACAACACGTTGCGGTTCTCCGCCCTTAAAGTCTTTCAAAAAATACTCATTGTTTTCCTTTCCATTCTGTTTCCTTTCTAATTATTATGTTATTCGAGCCACATTGCTACCGGGGAGAATCAAAAACCGAACCCGATCCAAACTTGTTCTACATTATTCCAATCTATAAAATAACCATCGATGTAGTGATACCAAATTGTAGGACAATACTTCATCTTTGCCTCCTCGGCTTAATTAAGTTTCTATGATTGGTTTATAATTCTTCTTTGTCTTGCCGAATGTCCAACTGACAGCACCCCACACGTTCTTGACAGTCGAAGGCACACCCAAGAAATACTCTCGTCCCGTAGAATGGCAGATGACCTTGACATAATACAGATATTCGTTGACAATCGAGTCTTTATCTTTTGTCCGGTACAAAATAGCTTCTTTGCCGCCGACATTATCTTTGTCAACCTCGACCAATCCCAAGATTTGGGCATAGCGTTCATTACCGATCTTCTCTCTAATACAACGCCTGACTTCAACGTTGGTAGCCTTAGTGATGTCTTCCCTGGTAATTGATCCGGGGTTAATGATAATTCTTTCGTCCACATTGATTCCGTGCCAAAAATATAGTTCTTTGCCTCCTTTCCAGCGGATTGCCGGTGTGTTTTCGGAATGGAATCTGTTTTGTTTATCTATTTTTACCAAGGACGTTGGCACAAGATAAAGCGTGTCTTTCCATTCCAATCGATAACCCAAACCAGCTTCTTTGGCTTGCATTAACAATTCAGAATACTCAAGATATTTAAGATCGTTTTCATTTGGTTCGTTTCCAGGATTATCTTTTCTGTTTCTGCAGTATTCGTATACTATAACAAACCAATCAAAATCATAGTCAAGTGCCGAGTATGCCAAGTCTGCCAAGCCTGCCGAGCCTCCCGAGCCTCCCGAGCGTGCCAAGCCTGCCGAGCCTGCCAAGTATGCCAAGCCTGCCGAGCCTCCCGAGCCTGCCAAGTATGCCGAGCCTCCCAAGTCTGCCGAGTATGCCAAGTCTGCCAAGCCTGCCGAGCCTCCCGAGCGTGCCGAGTGCTGAAAATCCACATCAAAAATATCTGCACACCAAACAATCTTCTTCGGTTTTGTTAAACCAAATAGATCATACGTTTGTGAGATTAACTCCTCTGATTTTTTCTTATCCAAAACAAAATCTCCCCGCTCGACATTGCGGCACATTCTCTTTATCAAGTCTGCTGTCTTTTTTGAGTATTTTTTTTTCATCAGTCAATTACCTGCTTAATTCCTTCATACGCATCAAATTCTCTCTGTCTAGTAACCTTATACTTGCCTGGATTGAGCTCGATAGTGCTGTGTTCGGGGTGAATCAGACGGGATTTATGCAGCACTTCCAGGTAGATTTTTTTGGCTGTCTCATAAACCTTGGCTTCGCCGATAACCTCGTGCATATGGCCGGTGATTTCTCCTTCCAATAGAATCTTGTCCTTCTTCAGCTTAGTTTTTGCCGGAATCTCCCCGATTGATTCTAATAGAAGATCGCCGTGCCTATATTGTATTTTTTTCATCTTTGCCTCCTAAAATTAAAACGACTCCGACCACAACCACGACCCCGACCCCGACCACAACCACGACCACTGTCTCGGCCGCTGATTGTTATATTTTGTTTGCCCGCTTCTGTCATCTCTTACTCCTTTGCTTCTGGAAATTCATCAAGCAAAGCTACAAGCAACTCGACAAGTTTATCCGGATCTACGAATCTCACTTTTTCCGCCGATACATAATGCTTGTGTGTTGAATCACCTCGCCCATCAATATAAACTTCATCTAGGATCGGGGATTGTCACAGTTGAAGTTATCCGATCCGTAATTGCTTCTTTGACAGATTGTTTTTTGTCAATTAAATCACTTAATTTTTTCATCTTGTCTCCCAATATCTTAATCTCTCTTTAAGTATTTTATTATCAGAATTTTCTAGCGCTTTCTTAATATGCCTTATCTTGTTAGCTTTGGTGTTTTTGAGCGTTCGCTGTTTAGTTGGTTGAGATTTGATCATTCCTTCTCCAATTCGCTTAATACTTCTTCATACGTTCGCTTAACTCCTGTGATTCTGCCGGCGGTCTGTAATTCGCTCCATTTACTCTCGCCAATCCAATCCCTAACCCAATCCTCCAAATGGTTCCGGTGTTGATCGTAGTCTTGGTGGCAGTGAAAACACAGACTCAGCCCGTTATCTGTCCGCCACCTTGTCGAGTGCGCTCCCCTACCCACGATGTGCGCCGCTTCGAGTTTGACAAATTCCCCGGACTTCCCGCAGTGCAGACACTTGAAGTTTCCGATCTCCTTAATTTTCTTTGACCAGATCAGATCAAGTTTTTTGATTTGTGGTTTTTTCAACCTCCCTCTCCACCCAATAATCATTGCCGTTAATTTCAGTAACAGTAACCTTGTCACCGCCAATCTCAATTGTAGATGTACCCTCGCTGGGTGTTTTGATGAACAATTCGGCGGGTGATTCTCCCTCTAATCCAGTTGCTGTCCTCAAGCGTGAGGTAGTCGCCGTTGATTTCTTTGATGACAGAGATGTGTCCAAATCTTTTTTCAAGCGCTCCCGCCCCGATTTTTGGTTCCGTGCCTTGCGGGGCGATTCTACCGGCGTAGCCAAGCGGTCTGGCGATTCCGGTAATTCTCTTGAAGTATTGGACGCACTGCTCGTTTGAGGTTCCGATAATCTCGACGCTATCATCCCGTTCATAACTCGGGCTTGCTGCCTCTGAGCTTCGGGCGTCACGGGCGACAACATTTCTAACACTGGGGTTCGGCGAAACAATCTCTTTGAGTTTAATCTCAGAGATTTTATGATTTTCTTGAACAGCATTCTGGCCTCCTAGGACATAAGTTTTTAGCGGTGGCTCGGGAGAGGGGTCTGATAAGCCCGACACCGCCAACGCCCCCAGAATGAGGGCGGTTATTGATAATTTCATATTCCAGTTACACACTGGGTACTGGGGGCGGGATTATTGCGTGCCCGCAAGGTAGGTGTTGACTACAATTAAGTTTCCTTCTACCGCCCTCATCCGTTGCGATCCAACGGTCGCGGGCGTACTTTAAGCCGTCAACAAAGGCTTTATTCAGTCACCCCAGCACTCAATGTGTAATCAGGGGAGAGAGGTAGGTTTTCTCCGACTTGAGTGGTTGTTGGCTATTAGGCCAATGCCTTACTCGGAGTTACGATACCCCTCTCCCCGCGGTTCTTTGGCCTTTTTTGGCCTCTTTTTCGGCTTCTTCGGACGCTTCCGCACCAGCTCCTCTTTGGTCATTCCCCCTCTCTCCTCAAGCAATGCCGAGATTCCAGGCGTCATCAAGGTGAAGCCCCCGCATAAAGTGGATGAGAGAGCGGGTCGAAGGCAGGCGGATCATCACCGACCGCTTGCCGATTCGGGTATGGAAGTTGATGTGGCACTCGGGCTTATCCCTTTGCGCCATCTCCCAGACGTCTGACAGCTTCATACGTCATCTCCTTTCGGCCTTTGAGCAGAGCGTGCGAGCGGAGGGGGAACTCGCATCAGCCCTGCTCGGAGACCAAATCGGAGACCAAAAAAACGACAAAACATTGTCGCCTTACCCCTTTTCTTTTGCAGTAGTTTTAGCCTTCATTTCCACTCCTTATAATATCTTATCGAACTTTAATTAGTCTGTCAAGTTTATTCCGGGTACTATTCCGGCAACGCCCACCGGCATCCTCTTTGAGGTTGTCTCGGACCCAATTCGGCGCGTCCGCCCAGCACTCCCAGCAAACATCAAGCTCGACCCTCTTGTAGGTCGCCGGTTCCTGTTTTGTCTTGCACAGTACGCAGATCATAACCCCTCGCTAAATTTGGCAAAAATCTTTCCTGAGTTGTAACCATCTATCCATTTAATCTCTTCGGCCGTCAGCAACGGAAACGGCCTCATATTGTTTGATCGGCAATAGAGGTCGCTTACTCGAAGGTCATTATCGTTCTGTAATTCTACCGCTCGGCTTTCCATCTTGCGCAAAATATATTCCGTGTTAGCGGTCAAAAACCCGATCCACACACCATCCTCAGTCTTGGAAAGCATCCAATAACCGGAGTCTTTCTCAAACTCGTTCGTCCACTCTCTGTTTCTAACTAACTTTTTCGCCCAGACTTGTTGCATTGTTACTCCTGTTAAATTCTTTCAAATAATCCGGGGTTCGAACATCATCAGAAAACCCAGATTTATATATTCCCCTTATATCAGAAATATTAATTATGTTTCCGCCTATCTCAATAAATCTACCTGACGGCAGTAAAACTTTTGCCAACTTTGTTTTTTGCTCCTCGCTTATTATGACGTTCTTGCCGTCGAATGTCATAATCTCAAATTTGGTATTGTTCGATGTTGACATTTTTGACCCCGCTAAATTTATTAACATTACTAAACCAAGTAGCCAATCGCCTTTTAACTTCAAATGTCCTTTCTAGTTGCCAACGCTCTTTAGTGCCAGAATGGTTTTTTTCGGTCCAATAATTTACGAATTTGGCTAACTCATTTTCTGCTAATTCTCGGCTCGCTCCCCTTCCCACCATAAACTCAACCACTTTTTCTCGTTCTTCTTGCGAGATTAGTTCCCCCCCCACACCCCCCCTTACTGTAGGGACTACTGCGGGGGTACTCCCTACAGTACTGTCCACACTACTGTATAAGCACTGTAAAATATCGTTTGGTATCTTATCTAATTCATTTTGAAGTTCAGGATTTCTCTGGTTGTGAGGATTTGCCTCCCCTAATAATACTACGTTAGTAGTATTATTATTCTTTAATTCTTTAATTCTTATATTCTTATTAATAGTGTTACTTTGTTGTGACTTTGTTGTTACTTTGTTGTTACCGCTTAGTGTTACCGTGTCCTGAAATTTGTGCCAATTGTTTATTTCTACCTTAGTAAATTTGTTGTTACTGCTTAGTGTTACCATTTTGGCTTTTTCTAATCTTTTTATCGCTTTATATGTTGTGCCGTCTTTTAGGTTGCAACATTCTGATAGCTGAAACCGCCCTCCCTCCCAAACTCCGTCCTTGCAAAATATGAGTAAAATCTCGAAAACGTGCCACGCTGTTAGGTCGTGATTGAAAATCTTATTGTTTGCTACTTGCCGATAAAGTTTAACCCAACCGTTCATTCCGCCTCACTTATAAACAAAAGCTACTTTTGCAAATAATCCACCAGTTTTTTCTCAGTGGCAATTGTCCATCTTTGGATGAAAAATTGATTAAGTGCCAATTGGCAGGCACATCATAACGATTCATCGTGGCAATTAACCGACCCTTCGACCTACCGCTTTCTTGATAAGCCCTAAGTCGTAACAAATATCCTCCAAGAATTTCAAACACTGTCCGCTGTCTTCAATTAAAGCGTTGTCGTATTCGCCCTTGACCCAAAGAAGTGTCGGCGTTTTTTGTCTTTTGAGATAATTTTTCATTTTTGCTATGTTGTTGGTCATTCTTGCCAGAGAACCAATAGTCTTAAAAGATCTAACTATATTTTCCGGCGTGTCTATCCATTTTTTGTAAGCGTAAAACTTATTCATTTTTTGTCTCCTTATAAACAAAAGCCCTTTGGTAGTATCAAAGGGCTAGTGTTCAGCTTTTACACTGTTTCAAATTGCAATTTGTTCTGTGCAATAACGATACTACCGTTACACTTTAAATTTTAAAGAACTTTCGAAAAATTGTCAAGAGTTGGGATAAGGGCAGAAAAATCCGCCCCTATCCGCAAAGTATATCTCACTCCGCACGGAGATGCCGTAACCTCTCTAATATACTCTTTTGTGTGACTATTTTATCTTTCAACAATTCTAAGTCGCTGTAAAGCCCCTCGATCGTTTTTAAGCGTCCGATATTAATAGACATAACCTTGTCTCTTTTGGCGCGGAAACGAGCACACAAGTGATTGTAGCGCCTTTTGGCCGGCAACAAATGGCTCACCTGACTACCGGTAACTATCTTAATGTGATTGCAGTCTTCTCTCCGCCAACCTTTAGCTTCGTAGTATTCGCAAGTACAAGAATAATGTCCGTCAAATCTGACTATGTGATACATATCTCTTGAGAATGATTTTATTTTCCATTCATTCATACTTGCTCTTTTCGCACGACTCACGGAAAACACATCTGTAACAATTAGCCTTTTCGATTGGTTCATAGTCGCTTGTTTTTATATCCCTAAAACCTTTCAGGATCCATTCTCTAGCGTTTTCTCCGTCCTTGTGTCTATAGGGTATGGTTATGGAATAAACCTCGCTTAAATCGGGTTTACAAGAGATTCCGATAAACGAATAACCGGGGTAAGCCAGCGAGTAGACTTTTCGTTGCATTAAGTCCAAAAACTTCTTTAGCGTCCATAAAGTAGTCGAAACTTTTATATCTGAAAAAACTTTTTCTTCATCATTGCGAGCATCTAAAAATCCGATAAATTTATCCTCGCCAAACGAAATCTCAAATTTTAATCTCTCATCATAGTCTTTTTCTTCAACAATCGGAAAATAATACTGTAATTTATCAACTAACCGATCGTCAAGTTTCTTCCGGCTAATGTGTTCTTGAACAATCTTATGTCCTTCTTTGCCGTACTTGAAGTAGTCAAATTCAACAGTCCTAAGTCTTAATTGCTTATTGAGATAAGACCGAGGGCATTCATAGAATGAATTAAGACTTGAGCAAGATATGATCATTCTTCCCTCCTCAATTTTAGATAGGTGAACTCCTCGGTCGGAAACTTCACCCCTGCTTGCATCAGTTTTTTAATTTTTTTCGCATCAATTTTTTCTTCTATTATTGTAGCTCCCAATTCCCGTGCTTGTTCAAGTTCTGGTTTAGCCTTAATCACCGTTACTTTAGAAACAATGAAATCTCCAATCAATTCTTCTTTATCTTTCATCATCTCCATTAACAGTGCTGATATTTCGATTCTCTCGGCCTCCAAATGCTCCGCTTCGTGCTTGATCTGATCTAGTCTCTCAACGATCTCTTCTTTGGACATTTTCCTCCTTTAAATTTTCGTACATAAGCCGCAACCAACAATTATGTTTTGACGCTTTCGGATTAGTTAAGGCAGATCTCATAATCTGGCTTTTGATCTGCTTATCTCCATCAATTAAGATAATTTCCAGGGCATCGTTCATTGAGTTAATTCCTTAATAACTTGAATGGCTGTCGATTTAGAAATATTCTCCAACTTGTCCGAACTACCATACCTCTTGCACCAAGTTGCAACGGTTCCATCGGAAATATTTTTCGTTTTATAGAGATTTTTAATAATCTCTATTTGATTTTCTGTTGCAGGAGAGTTATCTTCCAATAGTTCCTTTTTCACTTCGGGAGCAATCTCGACAAACTCATTCTTACCATAAATATCTGAAGCAATACCTAGCTCAGAGGCGCATTTTTTCAATGCGTCTGTGGAAGCAGCTTTTAAGTCATTACCATAATCCAAGTAACCCGTGCCGTCTTTTTTCTTCTTCAAATCGGCTCGGCCAAACTGTTCTTTGACAATCATCGGCTGACCTTCGGTGTTCCGCACGGTCAATCTACCCTGTACCCACAAACAATCTCCCTCGACTCCCTTATCAACAATCTGAAAGTCCCACATCCAACCGAAAACGTAATTCAAAACCTTCTTAACATATGTTCCGGTAACGTAGTCCCACGTCCCCCCACCTTTAGCCGGACGCTGATAAACGTGCTTCTTAGGTGTTCTCTGCAAGATATGCAGCAACTGCCTATTACTCAGAGGAGAGGTCTCAAGGGATAATTTCTTGACATCAGTAGATAGAGTCAAAGCGTTGTCGTCCAATATATTATCTATCTCTTCGATTGTAATCTCATCGCTCATTCTTCCTCCTCGCTCACTAACTTGTTAATATCTCTCTCACTTCCTAACCCAAGATACTTCTTAATCTCGAATCCGAAGACTCGATAGTGCTGCCACTTCTTGTGGGGCACGGCCTTGAGTATTCCCTGTTTAATTCTGAAAGTAACCGTTTGTTCGTTCATATTCAGTATTTCGGCTACCTCGGGAATCCGGTAAAGTTTCCCCTCGCTAATTTGGGTTATATCAGTCATCTTGAATCTCCAGCAATTTAATCATTTCCAGCGGAAAGGCCATCGTGGCGTCGAATCCCATCTTGGCGTTCACCGCCCGCTGATCGGCGTTGCAAATATCATCGATAATTTCTTGGCGGGTCATTTGTCCTCCAATTCGTTATTTGCCCTGTCGTTATTTGCCCTGTCGACCTCAAGGTCTAGATAATAATTCATTAAGTAGTCGTTGCAACTCACACAATAGACACTATCTGTCTCTTCAGCGAAGACGTATTCATCGATCATAGTCTCGATTGCAATTCCGCACCTGTCGCATTCAACTTTCATTATTCTCCTTTCAAATAACGATTATATTTTCCGTTTCTATAGTCAGTCCAAGCGAACCACCCCTGAGAATCATAAACAAGTTTGGCCACCGCCACGTTAATCTCCGGCGAGAGCAGAGAGTTATATTTCTCCTTGTAAGTGGAGCCAGGTATCTTGTGCCAGTGAGCTTGAAGATTAATCTGACAAATTCCAATGTCTGTACTTCTATCACGATTCAGCTTTGAATTCACGCTGTCAACCTTGAGGCCGGACTCGCTTTGACAGATAGCTCTAGCTATTCGAGCGTCTTGGCCAAAATACTTATCAAAGTAATCGGCGGCCGGCATATCATCGAGGTAAATGACCTGAGGGAATTCCCAGGCCTGAGTATGGTTGGCTTGCCATATAGCCAGGTAGGCCAGGAATAGGAATAGCACCAATCCGAACAGTCTAAATATATATTTCAGCCGGAAATAGTTTTGTCTGGTGGGTTTTACAAGTTCCACCAGCCTCTTTTGACCGGCCGGCACAAATCTTTTCCGGTTGTAGCGGAAGTCGACCTTGCCGATTATTTTTTGGTTATATTTGACGTTCATTTCTCCTCCTAATTTACTAATCTAATTTTATTGTAGAGGAATTTAGCTAATTGTCAAGGGTTTTATAGTCTTTGTCAGGGTTATATAGAGCTAGATTATGTTTTTAATAAAGAAAAGACACTCAAAAAAGTGTCTTTTCTTAGGCATATCCTCTCCCGATACTACACCACCCCATAAGTTACCAAGTACCACAAAAGCAAAAAGGCTAAAATTACTGAAATAAGTTCGGCGATAAATCTATCCACTAGGCTTGCTTCCTGTAATACGCCGCCGCTGCCAGAAACAGCGCTACTAATGGAAGTCTTAGGTCCTCTGGCAGAACGCCAGTCGAGGTCAGAACCTCGGCGACAAAAGCGAACCCGACCGCTAAATAAGTGCGATACCCTTTCAACATAGTCTCTCCTTCCGATGTAACACGTGTTACATCATTAGTCTTAAGTAAAAGTTCCTCAATTTCTTTTGCGCTCGATTCCTTCAACTTGTCGTAGTTGCCAGACACTCGTTCAAGCTCAGTCGCCAAAGACTGATTCGCTCCGTTGACCTCTTTCAAGACTTGCTCGACTTCTTTGCCTTGCATCTCAAGTTGAATTTTAAGTCCTTTAATTTCCTCTTTGTCTCCGGCTCTCTCGGCTTGGCACTGGATTAATTTGGGGCCGATTTGACTGTTGAGGTCGGCAAGTCGGCGAACCTCCGCATTAAGGGTCTCAACTTCCGTTTCTGATTCCGTCCGATAGTCGGACAAGGCCGTTTGTGTCCCTGTGTGAGCCTCTACAAGGTCTTCTAGGGC